>Ga0079226_10001743_pt1 | contig 16710 bp, 15 predicted proteins | sample Poulit2014_FD_76345 | JGI IMG/M metagenome (GOLD analysis project Ga0079226, IMG submission 76345) | Agricultural soil microbial communities from Georgia to study Nitrogen management - Poultry litter 2014 | ecosystem: Environmental > Terrestrial > Soil > Agricultural land | place: USA: Georgia...
TAAAACATAAAGGGGGAAATAAAATGTTAAATAAGAAAAAGTTTAAACTGAGTATTATATTCATATTACTAATTTTTATTTTTACTACATCATCTATAGTAGCAGCAGAGTCTATTCACAAAAATATTTTTGAAGAGATTTCAGCAGAGAATATTTATAAGCATATCTCTATTTTGACTAGTGATGATACTAGAATACTATTCTAAATAATATATAGTATAGTTAAAATTAAAATTGAATTTTTTAGTTAGATATTTCAATAATAAGGGACCATATACTATAATTGGAACATTAGACTTGCTTAAATAGGTGCAATATGAATAAAAATAATATATAGCATATATATGTTTTCATTGCCTAAAACTGAAAGACTTAAAATAAAAATCAAGGGAAAACTTTTAGTGCAAGATATTATTTAAATATTGACTGCCTAGGTAAAATAAAAATTACCCAAGCTAAGCTTTATGTAAGGGAGATGTGTTTATGAAGAATAAATCTAAATTAAAAGTTTTTCTAACTTTTTTTTTAATAGCTTTTATGATAGTTAACTTCATAGGATTATCTATAGGAGGATTTTGTCATAAACAAATGTGTTTAAGACGAGGGGTAAAGCCTGAGGGTAATCAACTAGTGTCTGAAGTATTAAATACAAATAAAAATAGATTATATAAAGAAGAGAATGTTAATATAGAGACAAAACAAGGTTATAAATTAAGTGGCACATATATAAAAAATCCAAAAGAAACTAAAGATACAGTGATATTAGTACATGGACTAATGAGAACTAGAAGAAGTATGCTTTCTACAGCTAGGGTTTACTTAGAAAAAAATTTTAATGTGTTGCTATATGATTCAAGAAATAATGGTAAAAGTGGGGGAGAGGATACAACTTTTGGTCATTTTGAAAAATACGACTTGGATGAATGGGTAGAATATATAGCTAAGAGAAATCCTGGTGGAAATCTTGGAGTTCACGGTAGATCTATGGGGGCAGCAACTGCTCTTTTACACTCGGAAATTAATGAGGATTCTAAAAATGTAAAATTTTATGTATCCGATTGTGCATATTCTGATTTAAAAGATGAATTTATTTATGTTGCAGATAAGGGAGATCTGACTATACCATCACGCTTTTTCGCTTTTTATGCAAGTTTAGCAACAAAAATAAAATCTGATTTTAAATACAGTGATGTTTCTCCTAAAGAGTCTGTAAAAAATGTTACTACACCAATAATGTTTATTCATGGTAAAAAGGATGAGCTTGTACCTGTTTCCATGTGTAAAGAGTTGTTTAATTCAAAGAATAAGGGGTTAAAGGATGTGTACCTGGCAGAAAATGCGGGGCATGGTGAAAGTTTTAAGAATAATAGAGAAGAATATATAGATAGATTGTATAAGTTTATTGATACTGCTTTAGAGAAATAAAAAATCTCATGTGAATAGCATGAGATTTTTTATTTACTAAACATATAATCTATATTTAATCTTCACTTTTTCCATTTTACTTATCATTTTTTCTCCAAATACAAACATGAAGAATGCTGTGTCTAGGCTGTGAACCGTGTCATAAAGTACCCCTGATACATAAAGTACGGCTATTATTACTAACTCTCTAGCCTTTGGACGTCTTTTTTCAAAGACCATGAAAAAAGGTAACATAGTATAAAAGATTATAAGTAGACCTATAAGTTTGTATAATTTATCATTTAGATACTTTATTCCTATAAATATAGTAATAGAAATAATAATAAATATTATAAAGGCCGATAAAATAGTTCGTTTTTTATGGGATAACCTATAGCGTTCTGGATCATATTTTGTGGGCATAGCTGAATCACATCCTCACATATTATTGCATTTTTAAATAAATGTTTAGACATTCGGTTGGAAGCTGTAGTATAAAAGCTATTGACACTAAAAAGTTCCCTAGGAGTACCTTGTGAAATAACAGTCCCATCAAATAGCATGGCAGATTTATCAAAGTATTCAGCACAAAATTCAATATCGTGGGTAACCATTACTATAGTGACTCCTTTTTGTTGAAGTTTTTTAAATATTTTAGCCAAAACATTATGTTTCATTGATACGAATAGGTTATCGTAGCTTTTACAGTAGCGGGGATGTTAAGGACTCTCACCTTGTTCCCTATTAATGCTTACGCAATCGATAGAATATTTTATTATGATTATTTGACTTTATTGCATTATATAAAATGTTGTTGTCAATATTAGAAACAACTAAATATTGGTATCTAGTATACTAATTTATAAATGATATATAATATGGGTTTTAGCATATATATCCATTATTATGGGTAAAATACATTATAAATGGAAGAGAAAGGATTTGAGTTTATGAATATAGAGAATAATAAAGCCCCGAATAAATTAATAAATGAAAAATCACCATATCTTCTTCAACATGCTTATAACCCAGTGCAATGGTATCCTTGGGGAAAAGAGGCCTTAAATAAAGCAAGGGAAGAGGATAAGCTAATTTTTTTAAGTATTGGCTACTCTACTTGTAGATGGTGCCATAACATGAATAGAGAATCTTTTCAAGATGAAGAAGTAGGAGAAATATTAAATAAGTATTTTGTCCCTATTAAAGTGGATAGAGAAGAAAAGCCAGATATTGATAAAGTTTATATGACTTTTTCTGATGCTATTACTGGTAGTGGTGGTTGGCCATTAAATTTATTATTGACTCCTGATACTAAACCTTTTTTTGTAGGAACCTATTTTCCCAAAAGATCTAAAGGACAACTTAATGGCCTAATAGAGCTATTGGAAAAGTCGGCAGAAATATGGAGAATAGATAAAGAAAAATTAATGATAGAAAGTAGTAATATTACTGAAAAAGTCAAGGAACATTTTATTTCTTATTCTAGTGGAGACGTGAAGGAAGATATATTTAAGGATACTAAGGAAGGACTATTAAGTATATTTGATAAAAGGAATGGAGGTTTTGGATATAGACCAAAATTTCCTATGCCTCAATATATTCTTTTTCTTTTAGAATATGGTCATAAGTATGATGATGAAGAAGCCAAAAAAATGGCCAAGAACACCTTAGAAAGCATATATAAAGGTGGTATATTTGACCATATAGGTTATGGGTTTTGTAGATATTCAGTAGATGAAAAATGGTTAGTTCCTCATTTTGAAAAAATGCTTTATGATAATGGATTATTGGCTATAACTTATATTAAAGCTTATGAACTTACGAAAGAACTACTTTACAAAGAGGTAGCAGAAAAAATATTTGATTTTGTAATTAGGGAAATGATTTCTAAAGAAGGGGCTTTTTTCTCTGCATTAGATGCAGAAACAGAAGGAGAAGAGGGCAAGTTTTATGTATTTAATTATGATGAAATTATTGATGTATTAGGTAAGGAAGATGGAGAATTTTATTGTAATCATTATGATATAACTAAAGAAGGAAATTTTGAAGGTAAAAACCTACCTAATTTAATTGGATATGATATTGAATCTATTGATGATAAAGATAAAAGACATTTGGAAGAGCTGAGACAGAAATTGTTTTCATATAGGGAGAAAAGAATCTATCCTCATAGGGATGAAAAGATATTAACTTCTTGGAATGGTATTATGATTAGTGCTTTAGCCTATGGGGGAAAAGTATTTGGGAATGAAGATTATATAAATAAAGCTAAGAAGGCAGCCGATTTTATAATAACTAATTCTATAGATAAAGATGGAAGATTGCTATCTACCTATGTAGATGGTGAAAGTTATAACTATGGGTTGTTAGAAGATTATACATTTTTTATTTATGGTTTACTAGTGCTTTATAATGTTACAAAAGATTTAGTTTATTTAAAAATTGGAGAAAAACTTAATGATGACATGCTAAATTTATTTTGGGATGAAAAGAGAGGAGGGTTATTTTATTATAGTAATATTTCAGAGGAATTAGTATTAAGGCCTAAGGATGCCTATGATGGGGCTACTCCTTCTGGAAATTCTATTGCAGCTTTAAACATGATAAAATTATACAATATAACTAGTAATAGGGAGTTTATAGATAGGGTGGAAGAAATAATATATACTTTTGGTAGAGATATAAATAATGGCCCATTAGGTCACGTATATATGGTTATGGCAAATATGTATCTTTAATTATGCTTCATTTTAATATGGATATGTGATTTAATATGGTAGGCAGTTAAAGTTTTAAAAATGATTATAATATTTTCAAAACAGGTTTCCATAGGTTAGAGGATAGGTTAGAAGATAACTTTTAAAGCATGTTACAGTGAAAGATTTGTGATAAGATGAGAAACTTTAGGGTAAATAGCTATTTACAATTATAGATTTTTGTATATAATGTATATTAATAGAATATTTAAAACCATGACTAAGAGTAGTAAATATAAGAAAGGTCTATAGTGAGCTAGGAAAAGTGAGAACCTAGTGATACTCTTATATTGAATGGACTTGGGAGTGAAAGTCTGAACTTAAGTAGGATTTTACGACTTATCATCGTTAAAGGGTAGAAGTGGCTTTTAAGCCAACTAGAGTGGTACCGCGGAAACGAACCTTTCGTCTCTAAATTTTGAGATGAAAGGTTTTTTATTTTATCGATAGAGTAATTTAAAGAGGGAGGATTTAAAATGGGAAATAAAAAAGTAATATTTAGTGGAGTGCAACCATCTGGGGCATCAACAATTGGCAATTATATAGGGGCCATTAGAAACTGGATCGATTTTCAAGATGAATATAAATGTTTTTATTCTATAGTAGATCTTCATGCTATAACTGTTCCTCAAGTACCAAAGGATTTAAGAAAAAATACCTTGAATTTATTAGCCTTATATTTGGCTTGTGGGTTAGATCCAGAAAAATCTACTATATTCATTCAATCTCATGTAAGTGCCCATGTAGAACTTGGTTGGGTATTAAATACTATATCTTATATGGGACAGTTAAGTAGAATGACTCAGTTTAAAGAAAAGTCCCAAAAAAATGAAGAAAATATAAATGCAGGATTATTTACTTACCCTGTACTTATGGCTTCAGATATTCTTTTATATCAAGCAGACTGTGTACCAGTAGGAGAAGACCAAAAACAACATGTAGAATTGGCTAGAGATTTAGCTGAAAGGTTTAATAATAAATATAGCGATACATTTAGAGTGCCAGAACCATTAATTAAAAAGGTTGGAGCAAGAATAATGAGCCTCCAAAACCCAGAAGCTAAAATGTCTAAATCTGATGATAATGACAATGGTTATATACTTTTATTAGATAAACCAGATGTTATAAATAGAAAAATGAAAAGAGCAATAACTGACTCTTATGGAGAAATAAGATATAGAGATGAGCAACCAGGGATTAAAAACTTAATAAATATTTATTCTGCCTTTACTGGGGAAACTGCTAAAGAAATTGAAAGTAAATACCAGGGTAGTGGATATGGAAAGTTTAAAGGAGATTTAGCAGAAGTAATAATAGAAGGACTAAGGCCTATTCAAGAAAAACATGATTATTATATGAAAAACAAAGATTATTTAGAAGAAATATATAAACAAGGAGCAGAAAAAGCAGAAAGAGCAGCTATAAAAACATTAAGAAAAGTTTGTAAAAAGGTTGGATTCATCCCAAGATGAATCACCTAAGGACGGTCCTTACTGACTCAGTAAGTGAGTCACTTAGGACCGTCTTTTGGCTCATAGTGGTTTACAGGTTAATCTGGTTTTATATTTTTCATGGCTTCTTTTGCGAATTTAGTGGTGACTATTTCATCATAGTCTGCTCTTTTATCTAGTTCACCTGCTAATTCCATTATATCCATCATATGATCTAATCCTTCTTCTGTAAGTATTAGGTCTGGTTTCCATGTATCTTGTTCTTTATATCTTTCCAAGAGAGCAATAAGTAATTCTTTATCTGTATCTGGAAATTGTGGTTCTAGAGCTTCTGCGATTTCTTCAACGCTATGGCTTTCTACCCAAAGCATAGCTTTATAGATAGCATTTGTAAAACTCTGAACTATTTCATCTTCATCTTCCATGTAATCTTTAGTTGTGCAATAGCATGTATAAGGAATGTATCCAGCCTCTTTTCCAATAGAAGCTACAACGTAGCCTTTACCTTCTTTTTCTAAACTAGCCGCTATAGGTTCAAATAATGTTACATAATCTCCTTCCCCTCCTATAAAAGCTCCCGCCATTACATCAAACTGAACATCTGTTCTTACATCTACATCATTTTCTAAATCAAGGCCATTATTTTTTAATACATATTCTAAAGTCATTTCAGGCATTCCGCCTTTTCTACCACCTATAATAGTTTTATCTTTAAGTTTGTCAAAAGTAAAATCTGGGTCTGGTTCTCTAGCAACTAAAAAAGAACCATCTTTTTGGGTAAGTTGGGCAAAATTAATTGCATAGTCATCTCTACCTTGATTATAGACATATACAGAAGCTTCAGGTCCCATAAAGGCAATATCAGCTTCACCACTAAGTAAAGCAGTCATACATTTATCAGCACCCTTTCCATTTGTTAGCTCAATTTTTAAACCTTCTTCTTCGAAAAAACCTTGGGTTATTGCTATATATTGGGGGGTATAAAATAGAGAGTGGGTAACTTCTATAAGCCTTACTGTTTTTAATTCATCTTTTTTGCACCCTGTTAAAGTAAAAGTTATAAATAATGTTAATACTAGTATTAGGGAACTAAATTTAAAAAATTTTGACATAGGATCCCTCCTGAATTTTTAGAATAAAGTAATGTCATTATTGACATTATATTCTTATACATTTAAAAGGTTACTTTAGAAAATTATTAAATATAGAAAGGAGAATGAAATTGAATATACCAAATATATTAACTACTGCAAGAATAATACTTGTTCCTATTTATTTATGGGTCTTCTATACTTATGGGGAAAATAAATTAAAATATGCAATTTTAATTCTAATTATAGCAGGTATTACTGATATATTAGATGGATACATAGCAAGAAAATATAATATGATTACTAGACTGGGAACTGTTCTTGACCCAATAGCAGATAAATTAACTACTTTTGCTGTATTATTAAGTCTTAGTAGTGAGAGATTAATTCCATTTTGGATTTTATTAGTATTAGCTATTAAAGAGTTCATACTATTATTAGGAGGAAGTTATTTATATTGTTTTAAGGATAGAAAAGTAGTATCAGCAAATAAATTTGGTAAAATAGCTAGCGCTTCATTTTATTTAGCTGTATTTTTTATAATATTAAATATAAATCCAGCAATTAATAACTTATTTTTATACCTAATGGTATTTTTGCATTTAATAGCTTTGACAAATTACTTACTGAGCTATTGACAAAAGAAGGTACTTTTATATATAATAAGGATTAACAATTTTATATTTAGGCTATGAGGAAGAGGAGTAAGTAAATACCCTATTAGAGAAAAAAGTCCATAGGCTGAAAGGCTTTTTAGGCAATGTTTATTGAAGGTAGCTTCTGAGTCTTCAAGCTGAACTGCAGGTAGGCTTGAACGGTTATTCCGTTATATTAATTAGAGTATAAATGTATTTAATATATATTTATAAAAATAAGGTGGTACCACGGAAACCCTTCGTCCTTAAAATTAGGATGAAGGGTTTTAATATTGTCAAAGGAGGAAGAACATGTTAGAAAATTTGTCAAAAACATATGATCCAAAAGATTTTGAAGAAAGAATATATTCTTTTTGGAACGATAATGGATATTTTGAGGCGAATGTAAATCGTGAAAGGGAACCTTATACTATTATGATGCCACCACCAAATGTAACAGGTAATCTTCATTTGGGGCATGCTTTAAATAATACTATTCAAGATATACTAATTAGGTGGAAGAGAATGGAGGGGTATGAAGCCTTATGGTTACCAGGAACTGATCATGCTAGTATATCAACTGAAGCAAGAGTAGTAGATAAATTAAAAAAAGAGGGTAAACGTAAAGAGGAATTAGGTAGGGAAAAATTCTTAGAAGAAGCTTGGGATTGGACTAGAACTTATGGTGGGAATATTAATAATCAGCTTAAAAAGCTAGGAGTTTCATGTGATTGGACAAAAGAAAGATTCACTTTAGACAAAGGTTTAAGTAATGCAGTAGAAGAAGTATTTATAGAGCTTTATGAGAAAGATTTAATTTATAGGGGAGACAGGATAATTAATTGGTGCCCTAGTTGTAAAACAGCGGTGTCCGATATTGAAGTGATTCACGAAGATGAGGAAGGTAAGTTATGGTATGTAAAATATCCTATTAAGGATGAAGACGAATATATAACAATTGCTACTACAAGACCAGAAACTATGTTAGGAGATTTAGCAATAGCTGTTCATCCTGAAGATGATAGATATAAGAAACTAATAGGTGAAAGTGCAATACTCCCATTAGTTAATAGAGAAATACCTATTATAGCGGATGATTATGTAGAAATGGAATTTGGAACAGGGGCATTAAAAATAACTCCGTCCCATGATCCTAACGACTTTGAAGTAGGAGAAAGACATAATCTAGGTCAGTTAAAAATATTTGATAATGAGGCTATTGTTAATGAAAATGGCGGTAAATATAAAGGACTAGATAGAAATGAAACTAGGAAAAAAATTGTAGAAGATTTAAAGCAAGAAGGTTATTTATTGAAGATAGAGGATCATGAACATAGTGTTGGACATTGTGAAAGATGTGGAACTACTATTGAACCTATTATATCAAAACAATGGTTCGTAAAAATGGAACCTTTAGCAAAGCCAGCACTTGAAGCTTATAACAATGGAGAATTAAATTTCATACCAAAAAGATTTGGAAAGATATATTCTCACTGGTTGGAAAATATAAGAGATTGGTGTATATCAAGACAATTATGGTGGGGACATAGATTACCTGCATATTATTGTGAAGATTGTAATGAAGTAATAGTTTCTAAAGAGGAACCTAAGAAATGTACAAAATGCAATAGTTCTAATATTTATCAAGATACTGATACTTTAGATACTTGGTTTTCTTCAGCGCTATGGCCATTTTCTACATTAGGTTGGCCAGAAGAAACGGAAGGATATGAGTACTTTTATCCAACTAATGCATTAGTTACAGGCTATGACATTATATTCTTCTGGGTTGCAAGGATGGTGTTTTCTGCCATTGAACAGACAGATAAATTACCATTTAAAGACGTATTTTTAACAGGTTTAATTTTAGATGAGCAAGGTATGAAAATGAGTAAATCCCTAGGAAATGGTATAGATCCTCTAGAAGTAATAGATGAATATGGGGCAGATGCTTTAAGGTTTACCTTGATAACAGGGAATACGCCAGGAAATGATATACGTTTTTCTATGGATAAAGTGGAAGCTAGCAGAAATTTTGCAAATAAGTTATGGAATGCTACAAGATTTGTAATGATGAATTTAGATGAAAAAGTAGTTAAAGAAGATTTATCCTTAGACGATTTGGAAGAAGAAGATAAATGGATACTATCAAGAATGAATACTGTTATTAAAGAAGTAACAGATAATTTAAATAAATATGAAATAGGTATAGCAGCACAGAAAATATATGATTTTATATGGGAAGAATATTGTGATTGGTATATAGAAATTGTAAAACCTAGATTATATGATGAAAGGTCTAAAACTAATGAAGTAGCACAAAAAGTATTATTATTGGTTCTAAAGAATATTTTAAAACTTCTCCACCCATTTATGCCTTTTATAACTGAAGAAATATGGAATCACTTACCTCATATTGAAGAAAAGCTAATTGTTAGTGATTGGCCAGTATATGACGAAAGATATAGCTTTGAAGAAGCGGAAAGAAGACTTAAATATATAATGGAAGCCATAAAGGGAATAAGAAATGCAAGGGCAGAAATGAATGTTAAACCTTCTAAAAAGTCTAAAGTTATATTTGTAACAGAAGATGAAAGTATAGTGGAAATACTTGATTATGGTAAAAGGTATTTTATGAATTTAGCCTATGCAGAAGAAATTGATATTAGAAATAATAATAAGTGCTTAGATGAAGATAATGTAGTAATTGTAGTGGAAAAAGCAGAAATCTATCTTCCTTTAGAAGATTTAATAGATTTTGAAAAAGAAATAGAGAGATTAGAAAAAGAGAAAGAAAAATTAGAATCTGAATTAAAAAGGGTAGAAGGAAAATTATCAAACAAAAACTTTGTAAATAAAGCTCCCAAAAACATTGTAGATAAAGAAAAAGCTAAAAAGTTAAAATATAATAATATGATGGAAAAAGTTTTAGAAAGATTAAAGGATATGAAGAAAAACATTTAGGTGAGGATAAGGAGGAAATTATGGATTATAAGGAAGCCTTAGATTATATTAAAAGTACGGAAAAATATGGATCCAAATTAGGATTAGAGACTATAAATACTTTATTAAAAGAGATGGATAGTCCTCATGAAGATCTTAATTATATTCATATAGCAGGAACTAATGGCAAAGGATCTATATCATCTTATACTGCTAATATTTTAAAAGAAGCTGGCTATAAAGTAGGATTATTTACTTCCCCATATTTGGAAAGATTCAATGAAAGAATCCAAATTAATGGAGTAGATATATCTAATGAGGCTTTAGCTAGAAATACTAAGCTAGTTAAAGAAAAAACAGAAAAAATAGTGTCTATGGGATTTAGGCATCCTACTACTTTTGAAACTATTACTGCTGTAGCTTTTCAATATTTTAAGGAAGAAAAAGTTGACTTTGCAGTATTGGAAGTAGGTTTAGGAGGAAGAATTGATTCTACTAATGTAATAGAACAATCTTTATCTAGTATTATAACTACTATAGCCATGGATCACACTCATATTTTAGGGAATACAATTACGGATATTGCCCATGAGAAGGCTGGAATTATAAAAAAGGATGGATTAGTAGTGTCTTATCCTCAAAAACCTGAAGTTTTAGAAGTATTAGAAAATGAAGCTAACAGTAAGAATGCAGATTTCCTTCTATGTAATATGGATAATTTGACAGTAAAGAAAGTTTCCCATGAAGGTGGAATATTTGATTTTAAATATAGAAATGCATTTTATTCGGATTTAAAAATTAATATGTTGGGAGAATTTCAAATTTATAATGCTGCCTTAGCATTGACTAATATTTTAGAGTTAAGACAAAGAGAATTAGTAAAAGTAACAGATGATGAAATTAGAAAAGGGCTGGAAAAGACTAAATGGAATGGAAGATTAGAAGTATTAAAAAAAGATCCACTTTTCTTAATAGATGCAGCCCATAATCCACAAAGTGCAAAACACTTGTCAAAATCTTTAAGTATTTTTGAATATGATAAGCTAATACTAGGAATAGCAGTATTAGAAGATAAGGATGTAGACCATGTTATTGAATACCTTGTACCTTTAGCAGATGAAATAGTAATTACCGAAGTTAATATACCAAGAAAGATGAAGAGCGAAGAATTAGCAAAGAAAATACAAAAATATAATAATAATTATGTTATTGAAGAAAACATTGAAAATGCTGTTGATAAATCTCTTGAAATAGCAAATAAAAATGATTTAATATTATTTGCTGGTTCAATATATTTAATTGGAGATGTTAGAAAGATTGTAACTAATAAATAGGTCTTAAACAACCTCTCTTTGAATATATATATTATATATTTGAAGGGAGGTATGTTATGAATAATAAAGATTTATGTTTATATAAGGAAATGGACGATGTTGAACTAGTAGATACTGTTGATATAGAGATAGATAAGATGAAAAATTATTTAGAATCAGAAAATATGAATGAATATTGGAAGATTGCAATGGAAGTCAATAACATGATTATAGAAATAAAAAATAGAAGTATTAAAATGGATGAAGGAGAATTAATTAGAAAGATATTAAAGAAATAAAAGAAATTTTAATCACCTTAATCTATGTTTCAACATAAATTGATATATATACATAGGTGGAGGTGATTTTTTAATGAGAAAAGAAAAGATAGTTGTAGCTAATACAGGTCAGAATTCTTTATCTATAATAGATATCAAAAATAATCATAAGACTGACCATATTTATTTAGACTATTTTCTCATTGGACCTTATGGTGTGTATGCAAATCATAAAATGGACAAGATTTACACAACTAATTCTTACAGTAATTCTGTATTCAAAATAAATTTATCTCAGAAAAAGGTAGAGGATTTAGTTTTAGTAGGGAAATGTCCGACTTGTATAAAAGCATATAATGATTTGATACTAATATCCAATAGTGATTCAAACTCAATATCAGTAATTAATGAATATCCTTTCAAGTTAATTGAAAATATTTCCGTTGGAGAAAAACCTAATGATATAGAAATAGACCAAGAAACAGGTAAGATTTATGTAGCAAATAGTAATGGGTGTAGTATTGAGGTAATAGATTTAGAGAAAAATAAGGTAGAAAGAATTAGATTAAAATCAAACCCTGTTAAAATTCAATTGGAAAAAGAATTTATATATATATTGTCTATTCAAAACAATGGTTTTTATAATAGCAGTAATATATCAATTTTAGATTTAAAGAATTATAAGATTATTAAAACTTTAGATCTAAAAGGAATTTTTAATTATATGATAAAATTAAAAAATAAAAACTTAATTTTTCTTTCAGAAATAGAAAGTGGTTTTTTATATAAATTTGACATAAGTAAGTACGAGGTAATAGGTAAAATTCACATTGGTGGAATGCCAAATAAAATTTTATATAATGGGAACAATATTTTATATATAGCCAATATATATAATAACTTAGTATCTGTAGTAAACCATAAAGAGGAAAAGGTAATAAAAAATATAAAAGTTGGCTTAGAACCGAACGATTTAATTTTTATATGACTATATATTATTTTTAAGTAATATGTTGAAAATATCTTGATAAATTATATCAGGGTTTTCTTTCCATTCCTTGCAGATCATTTTCGCTTGTTCTTTAGAGACAACATTTAAACATAGATTAAATAAACTTGTACCGTTTTCTATTAATTTTAGGTTAACTATATATTCATTGTTATTTTTTTTGAAATAATCACCTATTACCTGGGCTTCTTTTTTAAATTCTAGTTCTTTTAATTTCAAGGTATTATCAATATCTTCTTTTATACTTTTAGGAATTCTATCTTCAAAATATTTTAAAGTTAGTTCACCTTTTTGGAGTATGGAATAGGTTTCCTGTTTTTCTAAATCGGAAAATTCAATGAACTTAGATTCAACTAATTCACTTAAGAATTGTTGGATTAAAAAATAATTCATATAATTATTCTCCAAAACAAATTCTGATATTTGACTGTTAGTTAGTGGAATACTAGATTTATCAATTATGTAAAGCAAAAGCATTTTATTTTGTGCTAATTCTTCTGTATTATCTATAAACACAAATAACACCTTCTTTAGTTAATATTAGATTGTATTTAAATAAATTATACCATAAAAAATAGAGAAGTGAAATTTCACTTCTCTATTTTACCAAACTATTTATTAGAAATCTCATTTTGTCCTTGCTCAACTAATTTTTTTACCATTAGCCCGCCTACATATCCATTTTCTCTAGAAGTTAAATTTCCTTTATCTATATCATCATAATTAGATAAACCTAATTCATTTGCTATTTCTAATTTCATTTGATTTAAAGCTTCTCTTGCTTCTGGAACCAATATTCTATTATTGTTATTAGCCATTATTGGAACCTCCTTTTAAAAAGGATCATATTTTATGTTGCAATTATAATATAACCTTTTTAAGATTATATATCCTAGTAAAATAAGTAAAATAAAAGACTAGATGATGAAAGAAAGTAATATTTCTTATGAATTGGAATAAATTATAATAACGTAAAAAGTTTTATTAGGAGGCGAGGAATTGGGCAAAATAAAATCACAAAGTCATATAATCTTTAGAATATTCATAGTTATTGGACTTTTAGTTATGTCAATAATTTATACTAGTTTTAGAAATCATATAGATATAGTAGAAGTTTTTTCTCAAGGGAAAGAACTTCCTATATACAGTGTAGATAGAGACGATAAGAAAGTTGCTATTAGCTTTGATGCTGCTTGGGGAACAGATTATACCAACGATATATTAGAAGTTTTAGATAAGTATGAGGTAAAAAGCACTTTTTTCTTAGTAGGATTCTGGGCCGAAAAACATGAGGACTTAGTAAAAGAGATTCATGACAAAGGTCATGAAGTAGGTAACCATTCTACAAATCATCCCTATATGACGAAGTTATCTGAAGAGCAGATGGCTAAGGAGTTAAATGAAACTGGGGATTTAATAAAAGAAATAACTGGAGAAGAACCAATACTATTTAGGCCACCTTTTGGTGATTATAATGATAAGGTAATAAAAACATGTGAGGAAAACAATTATTATGTAATTCAGTGGGATGTTGACTCTTTAGACTGGAAGGAATTAGGGGCTCAATCTGTAATAGATAGAGTTACTAGAAATGTACAAGAAGGTTCTATTGTCTTATTTCATAATAATGCAAAGTATATAGATGAATATTTACCAGTAGTTATTGAAAGACTTCAAAGTGAAGGTTATGAAATAGTTCCAGTTTCAGAACTCATACATAAAGATGATTACCATATGGATCACACAGGCAGACAAATTAAAGGAAAAAAAGACGATTAACTGTTAATTAAAAACGAAGGAGAAAAGGGAAAAAATGAATTTACAAAAAATGAGTTTTATAGGTGTGGTGACTAGTAAAGAAGAAAATATGGCTTTTATCATGTTGAAAGAGATTATGTTAAAGGATGGTTATGCAACTATTTATGAAAATAAACAAGGGAATATTATATTTTTTAAGAAGAATGATAAAAATATCGGATTAATAGAGATTACTCCTTTAATAGCAGAAGGATTATTAAGTTTAAATTTGAATTTTCAAGTACTAATACACACCTTCTTAGAAGATGAAGATTATAATAAATTGGCTATACAAAAACTTTTTAAAAGAACTAAAAAATTTGTAATTTTAAACACTGATGAAGAAAAAAGTATTAATTTAATAGAGAATAACAATGATGCTTTAATAGTTACTTATGGATTTAATAAAAAATCTACAGTTACAGCCTCTAGTTTTCAGATAACTAATTCTATAAATTTTAACTTTTGCCTACAAAGACAACTATTGACTTTAAATGGTGATGAAATTGAACCCTTTGAAATACCTATAACTCTCGATTTAATAGGTAAATGGAATATTTATTATGCTTTAGCAGCAATTATAGGTAGTATATGTTATAATATAAAAATAAACATTATAAATGCAGCATTAAAGAATATAAGAAGTTCTGGAAGAGAATACGAAAAAATATATGAAGCTGATTATTTAATCATTGATAATTATTGTAAAGATTCTTTGGCTCTTAATTTAACTTTTGAAACTATACAAAATTTAAAATATAAAGAACTTATTATTTTTTGGGGGATTGAAATAGATGAAGGAATTGTTTCTATTAAGGAAAACATTGATGTTATAATAAGTTGGCTTCCTATTTTAGGAGTAAATACATTATTATTTCATATGGATAATCAGAATAAATTAATAGAGGATAATATAAAAATTATGTTAGAAAAAAAAGGTGTTGATTTTTCTATCTATTATGATTTAAAATTGTCCATAGGGAAAGGTATAGAATTATTAAATAAAAATGATATATTACTTCTAGTGGGTGGAGAAAACTTAAATAAAGCTAAGGAAATTATAAATTTGGAACTAGCTAATAAATTTTAGCTGGTTTTTTATTATAAGATCTATTCATATCATTAAGTCGTTAGTATTATCCCTATTAGATTCATAAAGTATATTAGTACTGAATAAGTATAAATATAAGTTAATAAAATACATAAGAATAGGGAGTGAATCTTAATGGTAGATAAGGTTATAGATACAAATACAGTTACACTAGTGGGGAAGGTCACCACAGAGAAGGAGTTTACTCATGAAATGTATGGGGAAGGATTTTATCGTTTTTCTTTAGAAGTACCTAGGCTAAGTGATTCTATTGATATTTTGCCAGTAACTATTTCTGAACGATTACTTGTAAACTTAGACATAAAGCCTGGTGATTATGTCGTAATTAAGGGGCAGTTAAGATCTTATAATCGTTATATTGAGAATTCCAACAAATTAGTTTTAACAATATTTGCTAGAGACATATATTTGCCACAAGAAATAGAATTAGAGGAATTGTTAAAAAAACCTAATGAAATTTATCTTGATGGCTATATATGTAAACCACCTATTTACAGGACAACACCTTTTGGTAGAGAAATAACAGATTTACTAATAGCTGTTAATAGACCCTATAATAAATCAGACTATATACCTACTATTGCTTGGGGAAGAAATGCAAGATTTTGTGAAAAATTATTAGTTGGAGATCATATAAGATTATGGGGAAGAATTCAAAGTAGGAAATATCAAAAAAAATTGTCCGATGGAGAAGTGGAATCCAGAGTTGCTTACGAGGTCTCCATATCTAAACTTCAACATATAGAAAATGATAATAATAGAAGAGATAAAGACAGCAGCCAAGAAATAAAGTAAAAATGAGGGTAGAGTATAGGCAAAGGTTAAAAATAGGGTGAAAGCACTATTGTAAGAGAAAAGTTAAAAAATTAATTAGTATTACAATAATGTTTAAATGTAATTACAAAAAACTAAAAAAACTAAA
>Ga0079226_10001744_pt1 | contig 16708 bp, 11 predicted proteins | sample Poulit2014_FD_76345 | JGI IMG/M metagenome (GOLD analysis project Ga0079226, IMG submission 76345) | Agricultural soil microbial communities from Georgia to study Nitrogen management - Poultry litter 2014 | ecosystem: Environmental > Terrestrial > Soil > Agricultural land | place: USA: Georgia...
ACGATATGTGAAGGTTGGTTTTCCGAAAGAAACGAGGACTATAGCTATAAAGCCTTTGTTAAGTGACGAGCATGGGTCGTTGAACTTAGCTGAGAACGTAGACGGTGAACAAAAAAGAATTAACAAAAAGGACCTCATACAGGCTATCGTAGAAAAATTCGATTTAAACTTACAAAAATCTTTGCGTCTCCCTTGTCAATGGTCTGATAAATATGACGTATTAATATTAGATGTAGATAATGCTACAATTTCTAACGGTTGATAAAAAATCCATACACAGTATGAAAAAATTTCAAGTTTTCTAAGCTGAAATTAGATTAGCTATTATAATAGAACTAGGCTAATTTAAGGAGATGAAGACAAATAGTACCACAACAGCATATCACATTATAGGTGAAAAAATGATGCTTTAAAACTGAATATAAACAAACTATATCGTTGGAATATATTTAAACGTTTAAGGTTTAATCCAATTCAAGAGAGGGTTTTGTTCAAGTCTCCACGTCACGAGGAACAAAAGAGCGTACTCGTAATGAGTGTATTTCAAAATAAGTACGAAAAATGTAAAGGAGATATGGAAGGGTTTTAAAAGTAACTGAAAATCTCCGACAATCGGATTAGATTGTTGCGCAATGAAAAGAGATGTTAGTATATTATCAATATATTTAAAATCCTATCAAATAAAAATTGTCTAATTTAGTTGAGCAGTTACACGATACTACGTTCTTTTTGATGATTATCAATCATAGAGTGTATTAGATAAGTATTGATTTTCTAAATTATATCAGTAATACATTTAATGTGCTTAAGGATGGCTTTAGTCCAAGGGATGAGGTAATATCTGACAAGACAGGAATTGAAAAGAGTTAGATCCCCTTTAAAAAGTGGATATTTTTCAAGTATGGTTATTTATTTCTTTTTATATTTGTGTACGGGAGACCTTGGGTGCCAAATAAGATATTTCATGTTATGTCAGATGAATTTGTAACCGCCTTCTTTGATATCTCTAAAGAATAACAAAATAAAAAAATTATAAATAAAGCTGAATGACGCAAACTAAGGCGATATTTCAAGTTTGCGCATATTTTTAGGATAAGTGTACAAAATGTGAATAAATATACTGGAATTTAAATCACTGCTTATAATAATGGTGCTAGAAAGTATTTAAAAGCATATTTGAACTTATCATGACTTTTTATAGTTTGGAATAAATTACGTCCCTCCAACTATTTATTTTTTCTCCTTACAACATAGTAAAATGCATTCTAAACAGTCTAAAATAGAATAGTGAAAATTTTTCAAAGCTTTTTTACAGACGACAGGATATTATTAAGATCCAATATAGAGCAGCAAATCAATTATAGCAAGTCATTTTATCCCGGCATTTGGAAAGTTTATTTTGTTGATGTTACACTATTACGCCAAAATTGTATATAGATGTCGAATGAAGGATTGTAGGTTAGGTGTACATTTCTCCAATGTTGTTTATAAGTAAACACTCGCTTTATTTTTAAAAATACCTTAAGAATGGGTTTATCTTATAACAAATTTATCAATACTAGCTTTAATTATAAATAAGATAGGTGATAATCTTGCTATTAAAAGAAATAATGAATAAAATTCAAATTGGGATAATCAAGGTTGACATCGGAGGTAAGATACTTTATGCAAATAAGGTATTTAAAAAGACTTATAAAATAAAGAAGGTTCAAGGGGAAAATATTCGAACAATTATTCCAGATAGCAACATTATTAATATGATTAAAAATGGGCAGAAAGCAAAAATTAACCAATTGGACCAAAAAAAATTTGCAATAGAATTTTTTAGTTACCAAACAAAAAAAGGAGTAATAATACTTTTTAATGAAGAGAATATTATTGATCTATATGATATAATAAACGATCTTTACGAAGACCTAGTAGCGTTAATAGATTTAAGTGATGAGTTGGTTACAATAACTAATGAGTATGGTGAGATTATTAGAGCGAGTGCTTCGGCAAAAGCATTAATGGGGATAACAAAAGAGTCCCTTAAAGGAAAGTCTGTTTATAGTTTACAAAATGACGGTGTCTTAAGTTCATCCTCCACCATTCAAGTCTTGAATACGAAAAGAAAGTGTGAAATAACGCAACTCACTCATTCTGGTAATCGTCTATTAGTTAGAGGATTTCCCATTTTGGACAAGAGAGGGGATTTAAAAAAAGTCATTAATTTATCTAAAGACATAACAGAAAAAAAGATTTTAGAAAAAAGTTTATTAGAAAAAGAAAAAATTGTGAATGATTATAGTCAAAAGCTCAAAGAATATACTCGCAAATTTCAAAACATAGCTGGTTATTCCAAATCTATGCAGGAAACATATGAGATGGCTAATAATGTAGCATCTAAAGATGTGACTATACTTTTATTAGGGGAAACTGGTGTAGGAAAAAGTTTCTTAGCTCATGAGATGCAGAAATGGAGTACAAGAAGAGAGAAACCATTTATAAAAGTTAGCTGTGGTTCTATTCCAGATAATTTAATTGAGACTGAACTTTTCGGTTATTCTAAAGGAGCTTTTACAGGAGCTGATACAAAAGGCAAAAAAGGCTTTTTTTTGGCAGCAAATGGTGGAACTATTTTTTTAGATGAAATAGGAGAGATCCCGTTGAACTTACAAGTGAAACTCTTAGAAGTACTACAAGAGAAAGAAATAACCCCCGTTGGTTCAACTACTCCCTTAAAGGTTGATGTCAGAATTATTGCTGCAACTAATAAAAATTTAAAAAAAATGGTGCAAAAAGGGCTATTTAGAAGTGATTTATATTATAGACTGAATATAGTACCAATAACCGTACCTCCGTTAAGAGAAAGAAAACTAGATATACCTTATTTAAGCAAACACTATTTAGATAGATTTAATAAGAAATATAATTTAAAAAAAGAGATAAGTGATGAAGTTATAAGATTATTTATGGAAAGTAATTGGGAAGGGAATATACGAGAATTACGAAATATTATTGAGAGAATAGTAGTTACTTCATCTAGTAATAAAATAGATGTTGAGCATTTAAATGCGGTCGCGAATTTCGAAAAAAGCAAAAAAAAATCAATAATAGAAGATAAGTCTTTAAAAAACTTGCTTGATTCGTACGAAAAAGAAATATTGCTGGAAACATGGGAAAGCGCAAATACTTTAGAAGATGTAAGTCAAAAATTATCTATAGACATATCTACAGTGAGTAGAAAGTTTAAAAAACATGGTATAAAGTTGTAAAAAAACAACAATAATTGCAATATTACAAAAATCGTTACCCCATGGCTTTGTGCTCTTATGTATTTTTGGCGTTGATTTTTTGCAAAAGTTATACTTTTTTTTAAAAAAAAGTCTTATTACAAAGGAATAGTAAGTTTGGCATGAATTTTGCATAATTATTTGTACAACTATGTAAGCGCTAACAAAAAGTGAGGTGATCTATTGAATGGAAGACATTAAAAAGGTAAACGCAGATAGACTGTTTGAAAGAATTTTAAAATTAGCAAACATAGGAAAGGTGGGGGATGCAGGGACTCATAGATTTGCTTTGACAAATATTGATAAAGAAGCCCAAACACTAGTGACTAAATGGATGGAAGAAGCAGGAATGAAAGTGAGAAATGATGATTTCGGTAATCTTATTGGAAAGAAAGAGGGAAGAGACCTTGACCTGCCTTCTATAGTTATAGGGTCACATATTGATACAGTTCCAAATGGAGGAAGATTTGACGGCGTAATTGGTGTTTTAGGTGGAATAGAGGTTGTAGATTCAATTAATATAAATGAAGTTCAACATGATTATTCAATTGAGGTTATTGCTTTTTGCGATGAAGAAGGCTCGAGGTTCTCTGACGGTTTATTTGGAAGTAGAGGGATGGTAGGTTTAATTTCTACAGATGACTTAAAAGCAAAGGACGAATCAGGCAAAAGTAGATTTGAAGCATTACAAGATATGGGTCTAAATCCAAAAAAGATACAAAAGTCGGTAAGAAACAAAGAGGAAATAAAGTGTTTTCTGGAAATGCACATTGAGCAAGGGCCATACTTAGAAGAACAAAATAAACCAATTGGCATTGTTGAAGGGATTGCAGGACCCTCTTGGTTAAAAATAAGAATTGAAGGGATTGCAGGACACGCGGGTACAGTACCTATGAACCTTAGAAGAGACCCGATGGTAGGAGCTTCAGAAGCAGTTGTAGAAATAGAACGTATTTGCAAAAGTGATTTAACTGGATCGTTAGTAGGAACAGTTGGAAAAATTAAGGCATTTCCTAATGGAAAAAATGTTATACCTAATGCAGTAGAATTTATTCTTGATATTCGAGATATAGATTTAAAAAGAAAAAATGATAGCATTCAGCAAATAGAAGATAGGATACAGTATATATGTAAAAAAAGAAAATTAAACGCTTCTGTAGAGAAGCTACAGGAAGTGGAGCCAGTAAAGTGTTCGACTAAAATCGTTAATACGTTACAAGAGTCGAATGAAGAGTTAAATTTTGATGCTCCTTTAATGCTCAGTGGAGCAGGACATGATTCTATGTATATGTCTCAAATAACCGATGTAGGGATGATATTCGTGCGCTCTAAAGATGGTATCAGTCACAACCCTAAAGAATGGTCAAGTAAGGAGGACATAGAAAAAGGAGTATTAGTTTTGTTAAAAACTGTGCACAAGTTAGCAGATTCTTGATATTTTTTAAAACGGAAATCAAAATTTTTATTAATTTATAAATAGTGATGGAAAGTATAGGAAGGAGATTATTTTATGAAATTATTAGGGGTAGACGTGGGAGGAACTTTTACTGACATAGTTTATACAAACACAAATGATAAAAAAAGTTATATCTTCAAAACTGCAACAACTCCTGAAGATCCTTCAATTGGGGTTTTGACAGGTGTAAATTCTTTATGTGATAGCTTAGGGGTTGCAAAAAAAGATATTAAATTTATTTTTCATGGGACTACAATTGGAACCAATGCATTGTTAGAACATGACGGCGCTGAAACTGGAATGATAACCACTGAAGGATATCGCGATATTATTCATATAGGAAGACATCAAAGACCTCTCAGTTTCTCAGTCATGCAAGAAATACCTTGGCAAGATCGCCCATTAGTGAAAAGACGGTTTCGCAAAACTGTATCCGAAAGGATGGGACCGAATAAAGACGAAAAAATATTACCCCTAGACGAACAGCAAGTAAGAGAGACAGTTCAAGAGTTAAAATTTGAAGGCGTAGAGTCTATTGTCGTAAATTTTTTGTTTTCTTATATTAATCCTGATCATGAAGAACGTGTAAGTGAGATTATCCAAGAAGAATATCCGGGAGTATATATAACAACTTCCTCAAATATTGTTCCTCAATTTCGCGAGTTTGAAAGATTTACCACAGCTTCAGTAAATGGATTTATTGGACCTAAAGTAAAAAAATATATTGACAATCTTAAGACAAAGTTACAAGACAATAATTTTACGGCAGAACTTAGAATTATGAGCTCGAACGGGGGTGTAGCGACTGCTGAAGCTATTTCACAACAGCCTGTAAACACATTGCTGTCCGGTCCTGCTGCTGGGGTACTTGGTGGATTTTGGTATGGGAAAGAGAAATCAAATAAAATTCTTACCTTTGATGTTGGAGGTACAAGCGCGGATATTGGAATTGTTACCGAAGATGGTTTTGCTGAAGCATCTGCAAGAGATTCTTGGGTAGCAGGATACCCTGTTATAGTTCCTATGATTGATATACAAACAATAGGTGCAGGAGGGGGAAGTGTTGCTTATGTGGATGAAGGAGGAGCTTTTAAAGTAGGTCCAAGAAGTTCAGGGGCGACACCTGGACCTGCATGCTATGGATTGGGTGGGAAAGAGCCTACAGTAACAGATGCTAACGTAGTATTAGGAAGGTTGATAGATAATAACTTTCTAGGCGGTGATATGCACCTAGATACTGAAGCTTCACATAGAGTTATAGAAGAATTAGCGAAAAAATTAAATTTAGATAAGAATGCAGCTGCTGATGGAGTTTTACAAATAATGAATAATAACATGGCCAACGCTATAAGAGAAAAAACAGTTCAAAAAGGAGAAGACCCTAGGGAATTTTCATTGGTGGCTTTCGGAGGAGCTGGACCGCTGCATGCAGCAGAAATAGCTAAAATCATGGACATACCTAATGTTATTATCCCTTCCTACCCGGGTATAAACTCAGCAATTGGTTTATTAACTACAGATATAAAATACGATAAAATTAAAACTGAATTCATACTCAGCTCAGAAATTAATATAAAACAATTGAATGAAGATTTTATCAGTCTTATTGAAGAAGTTAAAAACCAACTTAAAGAAGATGATATAAATGAACAAAATGTAAATATAAGAAAGCATGCAGATTGTAGATATGTAGGGCAAGGGTATGAGTTGAATATAGATTTTCCAAATGAGGCAATTAATGATAAAAATATTAATGAAGTGTTTGAGAAATTTCATAAAGCTCATAAATTGGAATATGGCCATGATTTTAAAGAAAGCTCTATAGAAATTGTAAATATTAGAGTGACTGGTATAGGAGAAATGCCAAATATTCAAAAAGAGGAAACCAACTTAAACAATGCTATAGAAAATTCGCTAATTTTTGAAGATAGATCAATTTTTAGTGTTGATAAAGAGCTAAAAAGTTTTGATACTAAATATTATAAAAGAGACAAACTCCCTGTTGAAACCGAATTACTAGGTCCCTGTGTTATCGTGCAAGATGACACTACCACTGTTATCCCACCTGATTCAAAGGCTAATATAGATTTAGATGGCAATATTATCATTAGGGTAGGTGTTTAAGATGAATGAAGAAGTAAAAATAAAAGTAGATCCTGTTACCTCACAGGTGATTGTCGGAGCGTTAGAAAACATAGCTATTGAAATGGGACACAAACTTGCAAGAATGTCTTATTCCAGTATTATTCGAGAGTCAGAAGACTTTGGATGTGCTTTGTTGAATTCGGAAGGAGAGCAACTTTGTGAGTCAACTCAAAGTACGCCCTTACAATCGGGCCCTATACCAGGCTATATAAAAGGTATAAAACAAATTATGGAAGAAAGAAATGATCAGTTTTACCCGGGAGACGTTATTTTGCATAATTCAGCGTATCATGGGGCCTCTCATGGACCAGATTTTGGTATCTGTATTCCTGTTTTTCTAGAGAATAGGTTGATTGGCTTCTCTGTCACCACCGCGCACCACTTAGATGTAGGCGCACTATCTCCAGGAAGTTGTGGGATTGTAGATGCTATTGACGCTTATGCTGAAGGGCTTCAATTTAAAGCTATAAAAGTCTATGACAAAGGTAAGAAGAACCAATATGTATGGGATATTCTGCGTGATAATATAAGAAACTCTTCGGTAGTTGTTGGAGATATAGAAGCACAAGTAGCATCTGCCAGAATCGGTGAAGAAAGATATATCGAGCTCGTTAATAAATATGGGATAAATACCATAAAAGCAGTAAATGAAGACTTAAAAAAATACTCTGAAAATTTGCTAAGGAATGCAATTAAAGAATTACCGGATGGAAAATACAGTGCTGAAGGTTTTATAGATGGATATTTAGATAGTAATGATCCAAATAAAAAAGATTTAAAAATTGTGGTTTCAGTTATTATAAAAGATAGTGATATAACTGTAGATCTAACAGGTACAGATCCACAAATTGATCTTCCTATAAATATGCCTTTGGTCGGCACGGTCGATATAGCTATATATCTAACTTTACGTTCTATACTTTTAGATTCCGTTAAATATGGAAACATCCCTCCGAGCGCTGGTCTATTTAAGCCTATAAATATAGTTGCGCCTAAAGGAACACTTGTAAATCCTATTTTCCCAGCTCCAACCATCGCACGTGTTGCTCCAGGTAATATTGTTGCAAGTACATTAATGAAAGCTTTAGGCGAAATAGTTCCTAAACAAATAAGTGCTGGTGTTGGAAATATATCCGTTATTTCTTACAGTGGTTTAGAAAATGAAGATTATTGGGTGCATATGGATATTTTAGAAGGAAGTTATGGAGGAAGATATGGAATGGACGGTATGGATACGGTCGATCCATTATACGCAAATACTAGAAACAATCCTATTGAAGATATTGAATCACATTATCCTATACGGGTGAAAAAATATCAATTACGGAGTGAAGGAATGGCTGCAGGTAAGTGGAGAGGAGGTATAGGTTTTGAAAAAGAAGGGAGTGTGCTGTCGGATGGAAGTGGTTCAGTGGAAGGAGGCGGACAAAACCATAAACCTTGGGGGGTCAAGGGAGGGCATGAAGGTTCTGTAGGAGGTATTACATTTATATCAAAAGATGGAAAATCTAAATCCTTACCATCTAACGTGCCGTATTTTATAATGAGAAAAGGAGATGTGTTAAAAATAAAAGGTCCGTGCGGCGGAGGATACGGGGAACCTTTAGAAAGAGAACCGGAGAGGGTACTATCAGATGTCCTCGATGGTTATATTTCAAAAACTGAAGCCAAACATTATTATGGTGTAGTTATAGACTCTCTTAATCAAGTTGATCATAACAAAACTAAAAATATTCGAAATGATTAAAGTTCATTTACATTTAAATCGTCTTCTTCAAACTTTTTTTAAAGTGATGTATTTAAAGGTTTAAAGTCTCTTGAAAAAGTAAGGAGGTTGTAATCAAATGAAGCAAACCTCGGATAATTATCTAAAAGGTAAAGACAATATGCCAACAAAACAAAAAGAACGCAGTATGTCAAATATAAGCTTTTTAATTATTTGGATAGGTATAGCTGTACAATTGGTCACTTTTATTTCAGCAGCACAGCTATACCCAGCCCTTTCTCCCGGAGAGATTCTTTTAGCATGTTTACTTGGCAATATAATTGTAGCTATTTTATTGACTCTAATTGGAGATATCGGAATAAAATATGGAATACCATACGCTGTTTATATCCGTGCATGTTTTGGTTACTTTGGGACTCACATACCTGCCTTTATTAGAGCACTTCCGGCTATTTTTTGGTTTGGTTTCCAAACCTGGTTAGGGGCTTATGCTCTAAACTCTATAATGGAAATATTAATAGGGTATTCTAATCTGGTCCTGTTAGTTATAATTTTTGGAATTTTGCAAATAATAAACACTTCATTCGGGTTTGACGCTATTATGAAATTTGAATGGATTGCTTCTCCGGCCATAATTGTTATAGGGTTGTATCTTCAATATGTAATAATGAGCGAGTATAATTTAACATTTGCTGGAATCTTTTCATTGGAAGGTGATGGGAGCTTACATTTAGGATATGGAATCGTCGTTATGATGGGTGTTTATATTACTATGTCATTAAATGCTTGTGATTTTACTCGTTTTTTAAAAATTAAAAATTACAAAAATTGGTGGACAAGTAATAGTGGAAGTTTAGTTGCTCAATCTATAGGATTGCTTAGTTCAATGATAATTTTTACATTAATAGGTTTAACGAGTGGTGTTGCAACTGGTAATTGGAATCCTATAGAAGCTATTGTTGATGTACTTGGTGTTAAAAACCCCTTTGTATTAGTCGTTTGTTTATTATTTGTGATTTTTGCTCAGTGGTCAAGTAATATTAGTGCTAATTTGCTTCCCCCAGGTTACATTATTGTTAATTTTTATCCTAAAAAAATAAGTTTTGCTCACGGAGCAATTATTGCAGGGATAGTAGGATTTCTAATGCAGCCATGGAGATTTGCTGATTTTACCCCTCAAATATTGTTAATAATAACGGCAATATTATCCCCTATTGTTGGGATAATGATATGTGATTATTACATTTTAAGGAAGCGAAGATTAAATATGGTTGAATTATATAAAGTGGATGGGCAATACAAATATTGGAGAAATGTAAATCCAGCAGCGATTATAGCTTATATCCCTGCTTGCATATCAGTTTTTCTTTATAATGACTATGGTTTTTTCTCTTCATTTTTTATTTCCATGATTTTATATTATATCTTAATGAAATTTTGGATTTCAAAAAAATATTACCAACCGGAAATATTTCAAGAAATTGAAGAGAGTAAGATGAATGCTGCAAACATAAGTATTTATGAAGATGAATCTAAAAAAATCAATTAAGTGAAATAACTGTTTAAAGTTATAATTGGAGGGTCTGTTATGAAAATAAAAGTTATAAATCCTAATACTACATCAGGAATGACTGAAGGAATCGACAGCGCCGCAAAAAGCGTAGCTAGAAAAAACACTAAAATTGTTTCTGTTACTCCTGAAATGGGTCCGGTTTCTATTGAATCTTATTATGACGAATACTTGAGCATACCGGGGGTTATTGAAGAAATTATAAAAGGCGAATCAGAAGAAGTAGACGCCTATGTCGTAGCCTGTTATGGGGACCCTGGTTTACAAGCAGCTAGAGAAAGAACTATTAAACCAGTAATAGGTATCAACGAAGCATCACTTTATATGGCTGCAATGCTTTCAGCTCGATTTTCTGTTATTACTGTTTTACCTAGGATAAAAACAATGATAGAAGAAGTAGTTATAAGCTATGGTATGGAAAAAAAATTATTAAATACTAGAACAACGCCAATGTGCGTAGTGGACTTTGAAAAAGATCCAAAAAAGGGAATGGAGATGTTGAGAGAAGAAGGAAAAAAGGCTGTGGAAGTTGATGAAGCTGAGTCAATTCTTTTAGGGTGTGCGGGTATGGCAGAATTCGCTGATGACTTAGAAAAAGAATTAGGAGTTCCAGTTATTGACGGTGTAGTAGCAGCAGTTAAATTTGCAGAAGCAATTGCAGAGATAGGTAAGACTACTAGTAAACTAAAAACTTATAAATATCCAGAACAAAAAGAGGTAAAAGGTTTACTATCTAATTTCAGTTTTAGAGGTGTTGAAAAATAAAATATGATACTGGTATAGACCAAAATGTATAATAAGTCATTGTTAATTATACGTGAATATATTAATTTATTAGCATGTTAAATAATACTTTTGCGAACGTGCGCCCCGTATCTAAAAAAACTGTGAACTAAAGTGAGAAGAGTTGATTTATAACTGTTTCAGTTGCCTACTAAAAATAATTGTTACATCTCATTGTTGTGAAAGCTTTTCAATTAAGTCTATAGCAAGATAATTCATGGGGGGAAGCTTCTTTTTTGATAATGTATTTCACTGATTCAATTCTACAGAAAAGAACCTTCCCTTTTCCAATCCTAAAAAGTCGAAGGGTATATTTTACACATGCTATTTGATCTTTCATGGTTTTTGCTACAAATATTTTAATATTTTACTTAACCTAAATGGTTTGTGTTTACCTAGCTTCAATTTAATTATCTCAATAAGCAAGAACTCTCTTAATATATAACTTCTCTAAATTAAAGAAAGTCAAAGGTGATACAAATGGCGAGAGAAACAACTGTATTAAAACATGACTCTAGTAGAGAATCTTTAAAACCAGTTTTAGATAACGAAAGAGTTTTCGGATTTTGGAGTTATTTTACTTTTTGGGTCTCCTCAACAATAGTGATACAGCTGTTTATAGTCGGTCAAGGTTTTGTCCCACCAATAGGAGTTTTAAATATGCTACAGGCTACTATTGCAAGTATTTTATCTACTGTAATTGTAGCGCTGATGTACATCATTAATGCACATGCTGGTCTAAAGTACGGAGTCCCTTTTATTGTACAAGCTAGATCTTCTTTTGGATATTATGGTGCTCGGATTGCTTCTTTAATCCGAGTGTTACCCGCAGTTATATGGTATGGTATTGGATCTTGGATTGGGGCTGAGGCAGCGGGACATATTGTTAAAATATTGTGGAATGTTAATTTAACTGCTTTGATTTTTATTTTGTTTGTAATAGTGCAAACTATACTAACTTATTATGGTATTGAAACAGCAAAATGGTTTAATTCGTCTCTTTCTGTCATAGTATTAGGTTTTCTTATTTATCTCATTTCTAGATATATAGCTGTGGGAGGCACTGACTTATTTAGTAATATGACAAGGGGAGGCTCATGGGGAATGCCCTTTTTTGGATCGATAACAGCCGCTGTAGGTATTTTAATAACTGGAGCAGTAAACATTGCTGATATAACCCGATATTTAAAACCGTCAAGATTAAATAATTGGGGTGGGCATTTGTTAGGGATTGTTCCTATGTATTTGCTTTTGTTATTTTCTGGAATATTTGCAACTATTGTAACAGGTATTAGTAACCCAATAGATGCTATGGTATACGTTATCCCAAACGAATTTGTAGCAATAATATTTTTGTTATTCATTATTATTGCTCAAGTAACAACAAACCTAACATTAAATATTATCCCTCCTGCTGTTGTTTTAATGGAGACTTTCAATGTTAAATGGGGCATAGCATCTATAATTGTAGGAATTCTAGGCGGGGCCTCGTTTCCATGGTTATTAATTGATAATGCTGCGTTTAACGCATTAATTGATGTTTATTCAGCTTTTTTAGGCCCATTATTTGGAGTTTTGTTAGCTGATTTTTATTTAGTAAGAAAATCAGAACTAGATGTTGAAGAATTATATGACGATAGAAAAAAATATAAAGGAATTGGTTTTGTGTCATTAATTATAGGAGGTATTTTTGGAGCTATTTTCTTATCTATTTCTTGGATGGTGGGTTTACCTATTGCTGGATTTGTCTACTGGATAGGACATAAGTTATTCCCTGAAGATACTTATAAATTAGAAAAGGCGAGATAGAGATATAATTAAAACATGATTAATTATACAAGGAGTGTATAAAATTGGATAATTTTGATACAACAGAAATTGAAGGTCCTGTACGTGATTATATAGGTTACGGTCGCAACATACCTAAAGTTCATTGGCCAAACGATGCCAGAATAGCTATTAACATTGTTGTTAATTATGAAGAAGGATCTGAAAGAATGAAATCTATGGGGGATACTGTTAATGAGGGATTAGCCGATAATCCTTACCCTGTAGAAGACAAGTATAGAGATTTAGCGACAGAATCGCTTTATGAATACGGTAGTAGAGCAGCTATTTGGAGATTACAACGACTCTTTGAAAAACTAGATATACCTATTACAATTTTTGGCTGCGCTGTGGCACTTGAACGTAACCTAGCTGTTGCTGAGTGGATTCGAGAGAAGGGATATGATGTATGCTGTCATGGTTGGAGGTGGGAGGAGGTTTTTAGACTATCTCGTGAAGAAGAAAGGGAACATATGAAATGGGCTATAGAGTCGATTGAAAAAACATGCGGAGCAAGACCTTTGGGATGGTATTGCCGTTATGGTCCTTCTATTCATACTAGGGAGCTAGTAGTCGAAGATGGTGGATTTTTGTATGATTCGGATTCTTATAATGACGATATCCCTTATTTTACAGAAATCAGTAATCGAAACCACCTTGTTATTCCCTATTCAATGACTTTAAACGATCAATGGTTTGTTTCACCACAAGGATATGGCAGTCCTTCCGACTATTTTGACGCATTAAAACGAGCATTTGATTACTTGTGGGAAGAAGGATCCACCCATCCTCGTATGATGAATATAGGGTTACATCCAAGATTGGTAGGTCAGCCTTCCCGTATATCAGCTTTAAGAGATTTTATTCAATACGCACAACAAAAACGAGAAGTGTGGTTTGCTAAAAGAGCCGATATTGCCCAGCATTGGCTAAATAATTATAAAAGCTTTAAGCGGTAGCTAAAATTATTTGTATAACAAGGTGGCATTTTGATGAAAATAGGAATCAGTGATAATGTTTTTCCTGATGATTGGAGTTTAGAAAAAGCGCTAAAATTCACCAGTGAAGTAGGTTATGAAGGGATAGAACTTAATTTACATGAAAAAGAAGGATTTTTAAATTTAAACACTCTACCTGAGGAAGCTATCTCTATTACACGAGAATTTAGAAAATATAATATAGAAATTTCTTCTTTAACAACTGTATTGCTCAATAAATATCCATTAAACAGTCCTAGTGAGAAAAAAAGAAAATTTGGTTTTGAAATAGTGAAAAAGATGATAGAGTTAGCCCAAGCGATGCAAGTAAAAATTATTCAAGTAGTGCCGGGTACAATATCCCCAGCTTTGACATATAATCAATCCTATGAGTTATCAAAAAAAGCAATAGAGCATTTGGCTGAAATAATTAAAAAGACGGGGATAACCTTAGGGATAGAAAATGTAACTAATAATTTTTTATCTAATCCAATAGAATTCTCAGCATTTCTTAATGACGTAAATACGCCATCTGTGCAAGGGTACCTAGACATTGGTAATGCAAGGATGTATGGTCTCCTTGGTCATTGGATAAATTTACTGAGTAATAAAATTATTGCTATTCATGCAAAGGATATTAGTTTAGAGACAAGAGAATTCAGACCTGTTCTTTTAGGAGATGTGGACTGGCCAACAGTCATAAACAAAATTAAAAAATATAACTTATCGGGTTACATTATAACTACTCCACCAAAACGTTATAAGCATTTCCCTAAAAGGCAGATAGAAACATCTTATTATGACTTACAAGCCGCTCTCAATTCAGAATTATAAGTTAAAATTGGAAGAAAAGGAGGGATTTAATTGCCTGAGGATTATATAAAAAAAATTAAAAGCACTCGTAATATGAAATACATTGCGGACTCAGCAGCTAAAGGAGCTTTGTCAAAGTGGTTAGAAACCGACGGTATCAGAATGCGTGTATTATCTTATCCTCCAAATTTTAAAGCGGATCACATTTGTTATAAAGGTCATGCAATTTATATTGTCGCTGGAACTATTAAAATAAAGATCGAAAATGAAATATGGACTTGGAAAAGAGATGATGCTTTAATTATCCCAGAAAACCTTGCTCATGAGGTAATAAACGATAATGAGAAAGAAGCGAAAGTTATAGTTATGGATAATAAGTAAATATTAAAGAAAAGTAATATCTACATTCATGCAAAAGAAAACATTTAACTTTAAATTACGTAGGGGGTTGAATTATTAAAAAAGTTTATATAACTAGAAAAATACCGGGGGAGATTGTTTCAAAAATAGCCGACCTCTACGAGGTAGAAATGTGGGATAAAGAAAATATTCCTGTCTTTGAAAGTATATTAAAGGAAAAAATTCAGAAGATTGAAGGTCTACTATGACTATTGGTTTAGGTTTTCGGCTGTTATACCTGTTAAAACAAACCATGATTTGCAAATAAATACTTTGGATTAAAAACAAATAAAAAAGCTATACAGCAAAATAAACAGACTTTTTTAATTATAGCTACAGCTGGAACGACAGTAACAGGTAATATCGACTCAGTTATAGAAGTATCTAAAATAGCTAAGAAATATAAAATATAGCTTCATGTTGACGCTGCCTACAATGGGGCTCTTATTTTCTCTGAAATAAATCGATATCGTCTTAAAGGTATTTCAAAAGCTGATTCTATCACTTTCAACCCACAAAAGTGGTTATAAGTAGCTAAAACTTGCGCTATGGTTTTGTTCAAGAATGATAATCTTTTACAAGATGAGTTTCGCATATCGACTCCGTATATAAGAGTCATTAGATTTACGAATTTTGGAGAAGTCAGTATTCAAGGGACTCGACACATTGAAGTTTTAAAATTATGGCTTTCTTTACACCATATCGGTAGAAAGGGGTGTATGAACAACTTGTCAACGAAAGTTATAAATTGGTAAAGACATTCATTGAACAAGTTAGACAACACTCTTATCTTAAGCTTGCTAGCATTCCTGATACAAATGTATGTTATTTTAAGAGGACGCCAGGTTACTTGTCACAAAACATTGGGATAAATGGAATTCTACTTTTCGGCAAAAGTTACTCGAAGAAGATAATACTTTCTTTTCTTTACCAACTTACAAAGTTGCTTATTGGTTAAGGGCAGTTTTGCTTAACCCATATACAACTGCTGAAACTATAAAAGAAATTTTTGCTCGAATAGATGAATTTTATGAAAGCAAAAAAATTAATAGTATAATATAAAATTGTTGTGTTACGAAGGAATAAAAGCGATTATTAAGTATTCAACTTTTGCATACTTAAATTGACAAAACAAATAAACTATACTAGCATCATATTACAAAAAAGCTAGCTACAGCTTTATGGAGACTTTAACTAGACAAAATATGGATTATTTTTATTACCTCTTTATTATGGAACAAAACCTGACACTTTCCGAATGTATTATAAACTATCTAACTCATTTTCAACTTTGATAATACTGTATTCACAAATAGCGCTTAACTGCTTATATCTGTTTGCTCTTTAAAATATGTCCTATGCTACGAATAAAAATTTAAGAATAGATTTTAATATTATTCCTTAGTCACGTACAGGTTCCAAAAAGGTTTAATATTTAGCTTTATAGCTAGATTATTGTGCGTTACCATTAAAAAGTCAGGCTAGCAATGTACATACCGCTAGCCTTTTAATTCACTATCCTCGTATTCTTTTACCCTTCTATAAAATATATCGCTTTTCATACCAACTTGTTTCATCGCTTCCACCGCTGTGATTTTATTTTGCTTCCATTCCGGATAAACAGCTCGAAATGTATCATCAATTTCATATTTTTTTCTTCTAAATTTAACTCTGTGCTCTTTTGCGATACGTATGCCTTCTTCTTATCTTTCTCTTGTCCTTTTACGTTCGTCTTCT
>Ga0079226_10001746_pt1 | contig 16705 bp, 15 predicted proteins | sample Poulit2014_FD_76345 | JGI IMG/M metagenome (GOLD analysis project Ga0079226, IMG submission 76345) | Agricultural soil microbial communities from Georgia to study Nitrogen management - Poultry litter 2014 | ecosystem: Environmental > Terrestrial > Soil > Agricultural land | place: USA: Georgia...
ATATGCGTGATATGATTGGTCGCCTTTCAAAAGAAAACCATGATCACGACGATCATCAAGAATAATTGAAATGTCTGATGAATAAAGGAGCATTGGAATGGAAGCTTTAATTGAGTTCATCTTTAGTAATTTCATCATTATTCTTATTATACTCGGTGGGATTGCAAAACTTTTTGGCTATGATAAAAACGAAGAAGAGCAAAAAAGAAAGACAAGTGAAAAGAGGAAGACAGCTACAAATAATCAACCATCACCAAAGACAACATCGCACCAAAGAAGAGAAACTTATCGTCAAGCTCAACCAGGATCAAAAACAAGTTCATCTAGCACCTCAACAGCTTCTATTGGAGAGCAACAACAAAAACAATTAGAACAGTTAGCAGGGAAGATGAAAACGGTAGGGGATCAAACTTTTGAAGAGTTGTCTGAAAAGATACCAGTTAATAGGGATATGGAACATCATGCCATACCTCTTCATAAAATGAATAATGCCGAACGTAATACTGTTCATAATAAGAATAAAACAGAAGTAAAGCGGCAAATGAAAAAGAGAATTACCAAAAAAGGTTTAGCAGAGAGTATTATAATGGCAGAGGTTTTAGGCCCTCCAAGAGCCAGAAAACCTTATAAGAGTATTATTGCTGAACGATATAGATAATGAAAAATCATCTAAGGGGATCTTCCCTTTAGGTGATTTTTTTCTTTCTTAAGAAAAAAATGCAATAGATGTTCTTAACTGATTGATTAATTCATAAAGATAACTATGAGAGGAGACTGCTTATATGAAAAGGTTGCATCAGCATATTCGACCATGGTTAACAAAATATTTTTCCCTTCCTTCTGATGTACTACTGGAGCTTCCAAGAATAACATTAATTGGTCAATTGCATGTATACATAGAAAATCATAAAGGATTAGCAGTTTTCACAGATACAGAATTAAAGTTAAAAATGACTAAGGGCTATATTCAAATCAATGGGAGTTCATTTGTATTAAAAACAATGTTACCAGAAGAAATTTTATTAGAAGGAAATATATCGGAAGTTAAATTCATCCCAGAAAAATAAAGGAGGAAACTATGAGAAAAATTCAAGGGTCATTCCTTTCTGGGTATGTCACCATACTCGTAAAAGGTAAATTACCAGAATTGTTTTTTCAAGATTGCATCAATCAAGGAATACCTGTATGGAATATAAAAAAGATTGCCCCGAATCAATGCAGTGGAAATATCAAATTAAACCACGTCTCTATTATTAAACAAATAAAGCGAAATCATCATTATAAAATTAAGTTTACGAAAAAAAAAGGTGTTCCTTTTTTGTTAGGTCGATTTTTTGGAAAAAAAGAATTGATAACAGGTTTAATCTTAAGTATACTGCTCATTATATTTTTATCTAATATCATTTGGAAAGTAGAAATAGCAGGTGTTCCAAAAGACTTAGAAGAAAAAATAAGTAAACAATTAACAAATTACGGGATTCATCCAGGTGTCTGGATTTTCACAACAGATTCACCCGGAGAGATCCAAAAGAAATTAGAAAATGATATTCCAGAATTATTATGGGTTGGTGTTGAGCAAAAAGGGACAACCTTCTTTCTTGAAGGCGTAGAGAAATTAATTGTGGAGAAGGAAGATGTGAAAGGCCCAAGGGACCTTATCGCAACTAAAAAAGGTGTAATTAAAAAAATGTATGTTTCAAAAGGAAAACCTCAAGTACAACTCCATGATTATGTAGAACCGGGTGATTTGCTTGTATCAGGAAATTTGACAGGTAGTTTAGATGAGGACGAAGAGGAAAGTGAAAAAGATCCAATTTACGTTGTCTCAGAAGGGGAAGTAATTGCTAATACATGGTATGAAGTTTCGGTAACCGTTCCATTAGAAACCAATTATGAGTCGATGACAGGAAATCAGAATAAAAAATACTACCTAAAGCTAAATGATTATCAGATACCAATATGGGGATTTCGTTCAGCAGATTATCAACATAAGTCTGTCGAAAATAAAGTGAATTCTATCCGGTTTTTAAAATGGAAATTGCCGATAAATATTGTAGAATCAACAATTAGTGAAAAAGAGCATATCACTAAGATGAGAAATAAGGAAGAAGCGGTAAAAATTGGGATTGAACAAGCTAAAAAAGAATTAAAACTTCAACTTGGAACAAATGCTACAATTATTTCCGAAAAACTTTTGCATGAATCAAATGAGAATGGTAAAGTAAGATTAAAGTTATACGTTAGTGTAGAAGAAGATATCGTAAAAGAACAACCAATTAATACAAAAGAGAAAAAAGAAAAGAATAATAATGAGTAGTTATCGCACAACTTATATGAACAAGGAGATGGAACATGTCCGAAAACCTTAACAAAATTGATTTACAATTAAACGGACCAAACGAAGCATTAGAGCTTTTCGGGATTAATGATAAATATTTAAAACATATTGAAGAACAATTAAACGTTAAAATTACAACGCGTGGAGAACAAGTAGCATTATCCGGGGATAAAAATGATATTAAACTTGTAGAAGATATACTATTAACCGTCTTATCCGTTATTAGAAAAGGACAGTCAGTCACCGAAAGAGATATCGTTTATGCAATTGATTTGGCTAAGAATGGTAAAATACAGCAATTTGAAACCCTTTTCGAAGATGAAATTACAAGAAATGTAAAAGGTAAACCAATTCGTGTTAAGACGTTAGGGCAGAAAAAATATATATCTGCTATAAAAGAAAATGATCTTGTCTTTGGTATTGGACCAGCTGGGACTGGGAAAACCTATTTAGCTATTGTAATGGCCGTACATGCTTTGAAAAATGGACTTATAAAACGTATCATATTAACGAGACCTGCTGTGGAAGCAGGGGAGAGTCTAGGTTTTCTTCCGGGTGATTTGAAAGAGAAGGTAGATCCCTATTTAAGACCATTATATGATGCTTTGCATGATGTGCTAGGTGCTGAACATACGATGCGCCTTATTGAGCGAGAAACGATAGAAATCGCACCTTTAGCTTATATGCGGGGAAGAACACTCGATGATGCTTTTGCTATTTTAGACGAAGCACAAAATACAACACCAGAACAAATGAAAATGTTCTTGACAAGATTAGGATTTGGTTCGAAAATGATTATAACAGGGGATATTACGCAAGTTGATTTGCCAAAAGGTGTAAAGTCTGGATTAAAAGATGCAAATGAATTTCTATCAAATGTACCTGGAATTTCTTTCGTACATCTGGATCAGACAGATGTTGTCAGACACCCACTTGTACAACGCATTATAGAGGCATATGGAACGAAATAATTAGTAAATAAGACCCTGAGTTAGGGTCTTATTTCTATATCTATACTCCTAAAACGAGGGTGATAAAATTGTTTTCTAAAATTGTGAGTTTTATAACTAATATTTTTAAAACTAAAACAAATTGGGTAACGATTAGTTTATCTGTGATTGTTTTAGGAGTTTTTATCTTTCTGGTTACATTTAATAATGTATATACAAAAACGTATGAGATTGAACGTTTTAATCGAGCGAAAGAGACAATACGTTCACCTATTACTATTGAAAATGAGCAAGAAACGCAACGTAAAACTAGAGAAATATCCAATTCTGTTCAGGACCGTTACGTAATATCTGATGAAATTACCGAAGAAAGAATTAACTATATTAATGAAATTTTTGAAGCATTAGATAAGTTAGATGAGGAGATTGAGAATACCGATAATTCATCACAGGATTCTAAACAAGATGACTCAAATGATAAAGAAGATAATAAGGATTTATCTGATATAACAACCCAAGAAAAACTACATCATCTAAAACAAATTTTATCCCAGGAGATAACAGAAAATATTAATGACAGTGTACTAATGAATTTTATCGAAATTTCCCCTGAAGAAAGGGAAGAGGGAAAGGAAGTTTTTCTCACATCGTTAACAGATGTTTTCGAAAAAGGGGTAAGAACTGAAAATATAAAAAGTGCTATTACAGAAGTAAAGGATACGATTAAATATTCAACAATGAATGATGAGTTAAAGTCAGGATTAAATAACCTAACTGATTTTGCAATAGTAGAAAATTCTTTTTTTGATGCTGAAAAAACGGCGGAAGCTCGCAAGGAAGCTGAAAGCAATGTCGAGCCTGTAGTTATTCGAGCTGGAGAAATCATTGTAAGAGAAGGTCAAACTATTACGAACGAAAAATATGAAGAATTAAATTTAGTTGGACTATTAAATAAAGAGCGCAACATCTATCCGATTGTTGGTTTGTTTTTGTTAATTGTGTTATTCACTTTTGTAGTATTTAATGAAATGTTCTTGCTTGATAGGAAAAAGCAACTTAATAGTAGAAAAGTTTTTGCTATCCTATTAATTACTGTTATCGTTATCGGTTTGATGAAAATAATTAGTTTATACATGTCACATACGAATCAAATTTTCTATGTTGTTCCAGTAGCTACAGGTGTATTGCTGGTTAAGCAATTGATTAATGAACGTCTTGCTATTGTACTTGCTTCTTTGTACTCAATTATTGGCTGTGTCATCTTTAACGGAGAAATATCAGGTTCATTGAACATGGAGACAGGAATTTATTTCCTGTTTGCGCAAATGGCTGCTATTATTTTTCTGAAAAACTTAAAAGACCGTTTCGCTGTTATTAAAGCGGGAATAGGAATGTCAGCTATAAATGTTATAACTGTATTACTATTTATATTTTTATCGTTTGAAAAATATACCTTAGCTGACTTATTTGTTCAAAGTGGAATGGGAATAGCTTCTGCATTTCTATCTGCTGTTTTAACGATAGGATTATTACCGTTTTTTGAAACAGCTTTAGGAATTTTAACAGACATGAAATTATTACAATTAGCAAGCCCGAACCAACCATTGTTAAAGAAAATTTTAACTGAAGCACCAGGTACATATCATCATTCTATTATGGTTGCTAATCTAAGCGAAACAGCCTGTGAGGCAATAGGTGCAAATGGTCTTTTGGCCCGAGTAGGAGCATATTACCACGATATTGGTAAAACAGTACAACCACAGTATTTTATTGAAAATCAGTTAGCGGTTAGAAACCCTCATGATTTTATAGAACCGAAGCAAAGTGCTGAAATTATAATTAGTCATCCATATAATGGAGCTGACATGTTAAAAGAACATAAATTTCCAAAAGAAATTATCGATATTGCACGTGAGCATCATGGAACATCCTTACTAAAATTTTTTTACTTTAAAGAAAAAGAATCCAATGGAAAAGTGGATGAGAATGAATTTCGCTATCCCGGCCCAAAACCACAAACGAAAGAAGCTGCTGTTGTTTGCATATGTGACTCCGTGGAGGCGGCAGTTCGATCTTTGGAAGAGCCAACAGAGCTAAAAATCGAGGAAATCGTATCTTCTATCGTAAATGATCGCCTTAGTGATGGACAGTTAAATGAAAGTCCAATAACGATTAGCGATTTAAATATAGTCCAGAAAACAGTTTGTGAAACATTGAAAGGAATATTTCATTCGAGGATACAATACCCAACGAAGGAGGCTAACTAATATGCATATATATTTTCAAGATCATACAAATGAAATATCAACAGAATACATTAATCTATTGGAAGAGATCATAAAATTTGCAGCAAAAAAAGAAAAGGTGACCCAAGAAGCGGAAGTCTCAATTAACTTTGTAAATAATAAAGAAATACAAGAATTAAATCGCAATTATCGGCAAAAAGATCAACCGACAGACGTTATTTCCTTTGCTTTGCAAGAACCGGTGGATGGTGAATTAGATATAGTTGGGGAAGATATTCCGTTAGTGTTAGGGGATATCGTAATATCGGTTGAAAAAGCAGAAGAACAAGCGAGAGAGTATAACCATTCATTTGAAAGGGAACTTTGCTTTCTAGCTGTTCACGGATTTCTCCATTTGTTAGGATATGACCACATGACTGAGAAAGATGAAAAAGAAATGTTTCAAAAGCAAGAACTGATTTTAGGAGATTTTGGAATTGAGCGATAAGAAGAAAAGCATTGGTTTTAAACATGCATGGGATGGAATTTTAGTTGTTTTGAAGTCAGAGCGTAACTTTAGAATCCATCTTCTTATCGGCTCTATTGTTCTCCTTTTGGGCTGTGCTTTAAATTTATCGCTTGGAAAGTGGTTCGCCATTATACTAGTCATTGGGTTGGTGTTAGTAGCCGAAATGTTTAATACCGCAATCGAACGTATGCTAGATTATTTAAACCCGTCTATTCACCCTTCAGCTAAAATGATAAAAGATATTGCTGCCGGAACTGTTTTGATTAGTGCTATGGCAGCTGTGATAATAGGGATGATTATTTTTATCCCTGAACTCTATCAAATGATGTTTTGAAAAAGACTGCATAGAAAGTACACAGTCTTTTTTTAATTTTCAGGGATATAGATAAATAAACAGAACAAAACAGTTAAACCTATCTCTTAGTATAATGTCATAAATCGTTGTAAAATAATTTGTTTTTATAAGTTTTGTCGAATATGTGAAATGACCTTTTAATTGTAGTACTATATAGTTAACAAAATGGAGGATATCATATGGAGAATAATTTTAAATCAGGATTTATAGCAATTATTGGTAGACCAAACGTAGGAAAGTCAACATTTATGAATCGAGTGATTGGACAAAAGATAGCGATTATGAGTGATAAAGCACAAACAACTAGAAATAAGATTCAAGGTGTTTTAACAGATGACCATTCACAAATTGTATTTATAGATACACCGGGTATCCATAAACCGAAACATCGTCTTGGGGATTTCATGGTGAAACTAGCTGAAAGTACACTAAATGAAGTGGATGCTATAATGTTCATGATAGATGCAAAAGAGGGATATGGTAGAGGTGATCAATATATCATTGATCGTTTACAAAAAGTAACTAAACCAGTATTTTTGATTATTAATAAAATCGATTTGGTTCACCCGGATGACTTATTGCCACTCATTGATTTTTATAAAGAAAAGTATGAATTTGAAGAAATAATACCTGTATCCGCCATGCAGGGGAATAATGTGAATCATTTACTTGATGTAGTGAAAGCCCATCTGCCCTATGGACCACAATATTATCCTGAAAATCAGGTGACAGACCATCCGGAGCGTTTTATTATCAGTGAACTTATACGTGAAAAAGTACTTCATATGACAAAAGAAGAAGTTCCTCATTCGGTTGTAGTTATTATCGAAAATATAGAAAAAAGAAAAGATGAAACCTTATATATTCAAGCATCCATAATAACAGAGCGTGACTCACAAAAAGGAATTCTAATTGGAAAAAGAGGTAACATGCTTAAAACAATAGGGAAAAATTCAAGGAAAGATATTGAAACATTGCTAGGTTCAAAAGTGTATTTAGAACTTTGGGTAAAGGTTCAAAAAGATTGGCGTAATAAACAACGCCAACTTAATGAGTTTGGATTTAGACAAGACGAATATTAAACTTGGAAAAAATTATTAGTTATTCTTTTTTCGGATGAGGTAATTATAAAACATAAGAACACATTCAAACCTTCTAGAAAATTAATTTAAACATTTATGGGAAAGGTGGTTTTTTTTGTGATCGACTTAACCTGGAAATTATTTAGTCAAACGGGGAATATTGAAGCCTATTTATTAATGAAAGAGTTAGAAGATAATAATAAAAGTACAAGGGAAGTTGATCCATCAATAAATTTGGAGACGTCCCTTAATGCTTCTGAAAATTTATATACAGATTTAACGAAACTCTAAAATATTCATTTTACAACAGAGAATAAGAAGGTGACATATGTGTTGGAAAAATTTTCAGGTGTCATTATTAAAACCCAGGATTATAGCGAAACACATAAAATTGTAACGATATTTAGTAAAAAAATAGGTAAATTTTCTGCAATTGCTAAAGGAGCAAAAAAACCAAGGAGTCGAATGGCTGCGGTGACACAGCCATTCGTCTATGGTGAATTTCTCGTCTATGTTTCAAAACGATTAAGTACACTCCAGCAAGGTGAAATTATACATTCATTTCGATCCATCCGAGAAGATATTATTAAGACGGCATATGCCGCATACTTGGCAGAGTTAACGGACAAATTAGTTGATTCCCATTCACCCGTTTACTTTTTATATGAACAGTTTTATCAAACATTATGCTGGATTGCTGAAAATGAAGATGTAGATATTCCGGTTATGATGTATGAATTAAAATTATACAAATATGGAGGATTTGCACCAGTCTTAGAACATTGTGTAAATTGCAAAGGTAATAAACTTCCATTTCATTTTTCTGTTCAAGAAGGCGGTTTTTTATGTCAACAATGCTCGGCAATTGATCCTAATGCTGTTCGATTATCAGATACCGTTGCTAAATTACTATATATTTTTTTAAATGTTGGTATTAATCAAGTAGGTAAAATTTCGGTTAAGTCAAAAAATAAGCAACTTATACGACAATTGCTTGATACATATTATGAGCATTATGGAGGATATTTTTTGAAATCTAGGAAGTTTTTAAATCAGCTTGATAAGTTGAAATAAAAAAGTTTCATTGGTATAATTTATTTACTGATTATACATAGGAAATATATGCAGTGATGGAGAAAAGTATTTATCTGTTTCTATAAAAGCGAGTTCAGGATGGTGGAAGCTGGACATAGAAGGATGAAGAATGGCACTCTTGAGCAGTCGATTATAAAGTGGCTCACAATTATTGGAGCAAGTAGGGTGGAACCGCGGAAGTCATACCGTCCCTATGTCTGTTGTTCAGGCATAGGGACGATTTTTTTGAGAAAAATTATATTTTAATTTTGGAGGTTGTATAAATGAATATACAAGAAATGATATTAACATTGCAGCAATTTTGGTCCAAGCAAAATTGTATATTAATGCAGGCATATGATGTAGAAAAAGGTGCAGGAACGATGTCACCTATGACATTGCTCCGAAGTCTCGGACCAGAACCTTGGAATGTTGCTTATGTGGAGCCTTCAAGAAGACCAGCAGATGGAAGATACGGAAAAAACCCTAATCGCCTTTACCAACATCATCAATTTCAAGTAATCATGAAGCCATCACCAGACAATATCCAAGACTTATATCTTGATTCTCTTAAGGCTTTAGGAATCAATCCATTAGAACATGATATACGTTTTGTTGAAGATAACTGGGAAAACCCTACATTAGGAGCAGCTGGATTAGGATGGGAAGTATGGCTTGATGGAATGGAAATAACCCAATTTACTTATTTCCAGCAAATAGGTGGTCTAGAGGCTTCCCCGGTATCTGTTGAACTAACATATGGAATTGAACGCTTAGCTTCCTATATTCAAGATAAAGATAATGTATTTGATCTTGAATGGAATACTGGTACAACGGTAGGAGATATCTTTTCCCAACCGGAATATGAACATTCAAAATATGCATTTGAAGAATCTGATACGAAAATGCTTTTTGAGTTATTTACGATGTATGAAAAAGAGGCAAAAGCAGCAATGGAAAAACAACTTGTATTTCCTTCTTATGATTATGTGCTGAAATGTTCACACATCTTTAATTTACTTGATGCCAGAGGTGTTATTTCTGTTACAGAAAGAACAGGTTATATAACAAGAGTGAGAAATTTGGCACGAAAAATTGCTAAAACGTATGTGAATGAAAGAGAAAGACTCGGATTCCCGATGTTGCAAGAGGAGGTAAAATAATGACAAAAGATGTTTTATTTGAAATAGGGATGGAAGAATTACCTGCCAGATTTGTGGATAATGCAGAAAAACAATTGAAAGAGAAAACAGCAAACTGGTTGAAAGAATTAAGGATTTCTTTTCAATCTATTGAATCATTTTCAACCCCACGTAGACTTGCTGTCCTTATTAATCAGGTCTCGGAAATGCAGGAATCGCTGGACATTGAGGCTAAAGGACCAGCCGAAAAAATAGCCAAGGATGAAAAAGGAAACTGGACAAAAGCAGCAATTGGATTTACGAAAGGGCAAGGAAAAACAACCGATGATATTTATATTAAAGAAATTAAAGGTATCCCTTATATTCATGTAAGTAAACATATAGAGGGGGAACGAACAGAAGAATTGCTTTCTTCTTTTAAAGAAGTGATTGAATCATTACAGTTTGCAAGTAATATGAAATGGGGAGAGTACTCGCTGCATTTTGCTCGCCCAATTCGGTGGTTAGTTGCCCTATATGATACAGAAATCATTCCTTTTGAATTAACCAATGTAAAATCAGGAAAGGTGACGTATGGTCATCGTTTTCTTGGTAAACAAATTAATTTAGAAAATCCGCTGGAATATGAAGAAGAATTAAAAAACAATTATGTTATTGCTGACTCAGAAAAGAGAAAGACATTAATTACAGAAGGGATTAAAGAACTAGAGAACAAACATGGTTTCCGTATATCAAATGATGAAACATTATTAAATGAGGTTAAAAATCTTGTCGAATACCCTACTGTTTTTACAGGTACATTTGATAATAAGTATTTAGACCTTCCTAATGAAGTATTAGTAACATCCATGAAAGAACATCAGCGGTATTTTCCAGTTCACTCGCCCGAAGGAAAATTATTACCATATTTTATTAGTGTTCGTAATGGAGATAGTCACGGGATAGATAAAGTTATTCGTGGGAATGAGAAGGTACTTCATGCAAGATTAGCGGACGCACAATTCTTTTATGAGGAAGATCATAAAAATTCTATTCATTTCTATCAGGAAAAATTAGATAATGTCATATTCCAGGAGAAACTTGGTACAATTTCTGATAAAGTTAAACGTGTACAGCATCTTACAAAAGAAATTGCAACACGTTTATCATTGAGTGAGGATGTAGTCGAGAAAGCACATCGGGCTGCCGAAATATGTAAATTTGACCTGACAACTAATATGGTAAATGAATTTACTGAACTACAAGGTATAATTGGGGAAAAGTATGCATTGGAATTTGGTGAAGATAGAGATGTTGCTACAGCAATTAGAGAGCATTATCTTCCGGATCATGCGGATGGTGAATTACCTTCTTCTTTAATTGGTTCCATTGTAAGCATCGCTGATAAATTGGACACAATTGTTGGATGTATTTATGTAGGCCTTATTCCAACAAGTTCACAAGATCCCTATGCACTTAGACGCCAAACTATTGGGGTATTAAAGATTCTAAAAGCTCGTAACTGGGATATTTCTGTAAAAGAATTATTCGATATGCCATTTTCTTTATATAAAAGTTTAGATCTTGAGCCTGTAGATGAAAAAGAAATCCGTCAGAAATTAATGGAGTTTATCAAACATCGGGTAAGATTTTTATTAAAAGAAAAAAATATAGAACCAGATGTAATGGAAGCTGTATTAAAGAAAGGCATTGGAAATCTACCTTACTTAATGGAAAAAGCAAGCATTTTATCTTCAAAACGAAATGACGATGAATTTAAAGTCGTTCAAGAAGCGCTTGTTCGTGTTTTAAATATAGCGAAAAAGGCAAGAGATGTAACTATTGATGAATCTTTGTTTGAAACTGAATCAGAAAGAAAACTTTATGACGTATTTAAAAAGGTCTATACCAGTTATCACTCAGTTAATAAAAATAAAGAAACGGAAAAAGCCTTGGAACAACTTAAATATTTAGCTCAGCCAATTCATGAATTCTTTAATTCAAATATGGTTATGGCAGAAGACAAAGATATTCGAGAAAATCGACTTGGGTTAATTTATAAAATAGCAAGTCTCATTACCGATTATGCTGACCTTTCAGAAATAGAATGGAAACAAAATTTTTAGAGTAAGTGACATTAAATACGTAGGATTGCCGCACCTATAAAATAATTAATCCAAAAAAGTATGACGTATTTTTTTCTTTTAACTTCATTTGGTATATAATATATAGTTAGTATGTCATACTTGTTCTGTAGGTGGTGAAATAGTGGAATTATCTAATAGGCAAGAAAAAATTATAGAGATTGTTAAAGATAATGGCCCAATTACTGGTGAAAATATAGCAGGTAAATTAGACTTAACAAGGGCAACGTTGCGCCCTGATTTAGCTATTTTAACAATGGCTGGATTTTTGGATGCACGTCCACGGGTCGGTTATTTTTATACTGGTAAAACGGGATCTGAATTGTTAACAGAAAAATTAAAGAAACTTAAAGTCCATGATTATAAGTCTATCCCAATTGTTGTTAAAGAAGACGTTTCTGTCTATGATGCTATTTCAACGATGTTTTTGGAAGATGTTGGAACTCTATTTGTCGTAGATGAAAATTCATGTTTAACAGGCGTCCTATCCCGAAAAGATTTACTTAGGGCAAGTATTGGGCAAAAAGATTTAAATACAATCCCAGTGCATATTATAATGACAAGGATGCCTAATATTGCAGTTTGTAAAAAAGCTGATTTATTAATTGATGCAGCAAAAAAATTAATTGATAGACAAATTGATGGTTTACCAGTAATTAAAGAAACAGATCATGGTCTAGAAGTGATTGGTCGTATTACGAAAACAACGATTACTAAAGTATTTGTCGAGTTGATCACTGATAATCATGTATAATAAAGAGAGGGCGGGAGTTATGGTAGCCAATCCACATGTTTATGTTTTGTCGGATTCTGTCGGTGAAACAGCGGAATTAGTTATTAAAGCTGGCCTAAGTCAGTTCGGCAATGGGGATTTTGAAATTCAAAGAATTCCATATGTATATGATAGGGAAACAATTGATGAAGCATTGCTATTAGCCCAAGAAAAAAATGCGATGATCGGATTTACTTTAGTAGAGCCAGAATTAAGAGATTATCTCAATGAGAAGGCTAAAGGTTTAAATATCGAAGCAATTGATATAATGGGTCCCATGATGGAAGCAATGGAGCGGGTTTTTAAAACAGAGCCTAGACTTAAGCCTGGTTTAGTGCATAAATTGGATGAAGATTATTTTAAAAAAGTAGAAGCAATCGAATTTGCAGTAAAATATGATGATGGTAGAGATCCAAGAGGGATTGCACGAGCAGATATTATCTTAATTGGTGTTTCCCGAACATCTAAAACACCATTATCTCAATACCTAGCATTAAAACGTTTAAAGGTGGCGAATGTACCTATTGTACCCGAAGTTGATCCACCTGAAGAATTATTTCATGTAAATCCGGATAAATGTATAGGTTTGAGAATTAGTCCGGAGAAATTAAATGATATTCGAAGAGAACGTTTAAAAGCCTTGGGATTAGGTGATCAGGCAATTTATGCTAATATCAAACGTATTCATGAAGAGCTTGACTATTTTGACAAGGTTGTTGAAAAGATAGGCTGTAAAGTCGTTGATGTTTCAAATAAAGCAGTAGAAGAAACGGCAAATGTTATTATGCATTCCATACAAAATAAAAATTTATAAAAAAGATAATGTAAGTCATTAACAATATATCCTTAATTTTTATTTTTATACAAAAAACATTCTCCACATTTTGTGGTAGAATGTTTTTTCCTGTGTACGGTCTATGGGCTATTTAGTAGTATTTTATTTAAATATGTATTATAATTATATATCGTGTAAAAAATAGAGTTAATTGTGTGTAATAATATAATACACAAAGGAATTCTGAAAAATAAAACATTCATTTAAAAGAAGGATTCTGCAGTGTGAATGTAGAAATATATTTACAAGGATTTTAAACTCAGTATATGGAATAAAAGGAGAGGAAGAGTTTATCGTCTGGTCTATAGTGGGAATTATAAATATAAATCACATTTATATATTTAAGCAATCCTTCTGAAGAAAATTACAACTGGAAGGAATTTTTTTCGACATTGAAAAAAATATTGTCGAAAAATAAAGGGTTTATTCTAATAGCCACGAATATATATCTTGTGGATATTTTAAAGAATGATATGTCACTCCAAAATTAGATTTTATTAAATATGGTGGTGGAAATGTCAAATCAAATACCTGAAGAAGTGATTGAAGAAATAAGAAAAACAAATGATGTTGTAGATGTAGTTGGTGAGTATGTTCAACTTAAAAAACAAGGTAGAAATTTTTTTGGTTTATGTCCTTTTCATGGTGAAAAAACCCCGTCTTTTTCAGTGACGCAAGATAAGCAAATTTTTCACTGTTTTGGATGCGGAAAAGGCGGAAATGTTATTACATTTATGATGGAAATAGAAGGATTTTCCTTCTTTGAAGCCTTAAAAACACTAGCCGAACGAAGTGGTGTCGATTTACCAATATCATCCGACAATCAGAAAAGCTCTTTTTCAAAGGAGAACCAAGATGTTTTATCTGCTTATGAATGGTTAACTAAACTTTATCATCACCTTATAAAACACTCTAAGGAAGGAAGAGACGGCTACCAATACTTTAAAGAACGAGGTATTACAGATGAAACAATTGATACCTTCAAACTTGGTTTTGCGCCGAATGTTCAAGATTTTACAGCAAAGTTTTTAGAGAAAAAAGGTTTTCACAAGCAGTTACTTGCAAAAGCAGGAATCGTTTCAATGTGGGAGGATCAACGTGTAGTTGATCGGTTCCGAGGTCGTGTTATCTTTCCTATCCGTAATCATTTAGGAAAAACGATTGCTTTTGGAGGACGAACTATTACAGAAGATGGACCGAAATATTTAAACAGTTCTGAAAGTGAATTGTTCCAAAAAGGAAAGTTACTTTATAATTTTGACTTAGCTAAAAGACATATACGACAAAAAAATGAAGTTATTTTATTTGAAGGCTATATGGATGTTATTTCATCCTATCAAGCGGGAATAAAGAATGGTGTAGCGACTTTAGGTACGGCTTTAACAGAGATGCAAGCAAGGCTGCTTAAAAGATATGTTGAAACTGTTATCGTATGTTATGATGCCGATGATGCCGGAGTAGAGGCTGCCTATAAAGCAGCGACATTACTTCAAGAAATTGGATGTGATGTTAAAGTAGCTAATGTTAAAGAAGGTCTAGATCCTGACAGTTATATTAAAAAATATGGTGCAGACGATTTTAATAATAAAGTCATTCAAGCAAGTGAAACGTTCATAGGATTTTTAATGCGATATAAAAAAAGAGACTATAACCTTGGTTTAGAAGGTGATCGCATTAAATATGTGGAACAAATGATAAAAGAACTTTCAATAATTGATAGTCAAATTGAGAGAGAGTATTATTTAAAAGAGCTAAGCAATGAATTTAATTTGTCGATGAGTACTTTGGAAAATGAACTTAATCAACATCTAAAAAATAAGAAAACTTATAAGGATAAAGGTTTTAAAGACCGATATACTAGTAGTAGAACAGTAAAATACTCTCAAACAAATCAACTACGACCTGCCTTTCATAATGCAGAAAGGAATTTAATCGCATATATGTTGAACAATCGGTCTATAACTGATAAGGTGCGGGAAAAAATTGGTGCGTCATTTAATATTGATGATCACAAAATTATCGCTACACATTTATATGCTTATTATGAAGCAGGTCATGCCGAAGATGTTAGCCTGTTTATTGAAAAGTTAACGGAAGAAAAACTAAAACATCTTGTAACTGAAATTGCCATGATCCCTATATCAGATGAAATAAGTGAAAAGGAAATAAATGATTACTTAAGGATTATTAATTCAGAAACGAATGAAAATGAAAAAATAAAGTTACTTAAAGAGCAGCAAAAAGTTGCGGAACAGCAAAATGACCCGCAAAAAGCAGCGGAAATTGCATTGCAAATCATTGATATACAAAAACATTCCAAACAATTAAATTAATTGTATATGGACAATATGTTATTGAGTGAAAGAATATCCAAGCATGAAAAGGGATAAATAATTAATACAACGTTGATAATATTATTAATTTTAAAACCTTTATTTATAATAGATTAGGCATGAAGTCATATATAAAATGTAGCTGGAAGGAGGGGGACTCATGGCCGAAAAGAATTTTTCACAAGCTAAGGATAACGGAGAACTAACGCTTGATAAAGCCAAAGAACAATTAGTTGAAATGGGTAAAAGGCGTGGAGCCTTAGCGTTTGAAGAAATAGCGGATCGATTGTCCAGTTTTGAAATAGAACCAGATCAAATGGACGAATTTTATGAGTACCTAGGAGAGCAAGGTGTTGAAGTGATAGGTGAGTCGGAAGATGATCCTAAAATGAAAGAGATATCAAAGGAAGAAGAAGTTGATGTCAATGATTTGAGTGTTCCATTAGGAATAAAAATCAACGACCCTGTCCGTATGTATTTAAAAGAAATTGGTAGAGTTGATTTGTTATCTGCTGAAGAAGAAATCGATTTGGCAACTCGGATTGAAGAAGGCGACGAAATGGCAAAAAGACGTCTTGCCGAAGCTAATTTACGACTTGTTGTTAGTATCGCAAAACGATATGTAGGACGCGGTATGTTATTTCTTGATTTAATTCAAGAAGGTAATATGGGGTTAATGAAAGCTGTCGAGAAATTCGACCATACGAAAGGATTTAAATTTAGCACGTATGCAACATGGTGGATTAGACAGGCCATTACACGAGCTATTGCAGATCAAGCTAGAACAATTCGTATTCCTGTTCATATGGTTGAAACGATCAATAAATTAATCCGTGTGCAACGTCAGTTACTCCAGGATTTAGGCCGTGATCCTACGCCCGAAGAAATTGGTAAGGAAATGGAACTTTCACCTGATCGAGTACGTGAAATCTTAAAAATAGCACAAG
>Ga0079226_10001747_pt1 | contig 16703 bp, 14 predicted proteins | sample Poulit2014_FD_76345 | JGI IMG/M metagenome (GOLD analysis project Ga0079226, IMG submission 76345) | Agricultural soil microbial communities from Georgia to study Nitrogen management - Poultry litter 2014 | ecosystem: Environmental > Terrestrial > Soil > Agricultural land | place: USA: Georgia...
CGATCCAACGCCCCACTGCGCACCAAGGCATCTAAAGTGCGCTTATTAATGCGCTTTAGATCCATGCGGGCACAGAAATCGAATAAATCTTTAAAAGGCTGATCACCTCGCGCCCCCACTATGGCCTCAACAGGGCCTGCACCCACCCCTTTAATTGCACCCAAGCCATACACCACATGACCGTCCCCGTTCACGGTAAATTTATATTCAGATTGATTCACATCTGGGGCAACAATGCGCAATTTCATATTGCGGCACTCTTCCACCAAGGTCACTACTTTGTCAGTGTTATCCATATCAGCGGAGAGCACTGCTGCCATGAATTGAGCAGGGTAGTGCTGTTTGAGCCAAGCGGTCTGATATGAGACCAAGCCATAAGCCGCTGAGTGCGACTTGTTAAAACCATAACCGGCAAACTTTTCTACCAGGTCGAAAATATTTCCTGCCAGCTCCGGATCAATGCCATTGGCCTGACAACCTTTAATAAAGCTGCCTCGCTGGCGGGCCATTTCATCGGCTTTTTTGCTGCCCATGGCACGACGCAGCATGTCTGCCTGGCCCAATGAATAACCGGCCATCACCTGAGCAATTTGCATAACCTGTTCTTGGTAGAGAATAATTCCATAAGTGGGCTCCAAGACTGGCTCTAAACCCTCATACTGATAATCGGGGTGCGGATAAGCCAGCTCAGCACGGCCGTGCTTACGGTTAATAAAGTCATCCACCATGCCCGACTGCAAAGGACCGGGGCGAAACAGTGCCACCAAAGCAATCAGGTCTTCGAGGCAGTCTGGCTTGAGCTTTTTAATCAGCTCTTTCATACCCCGCGACTCTAACTGGAACACTGCCGTGGTTTCTGCACGCTGCAGCATCTGATAAGTGGGCTTATCATCCAGCGGAATAAAATCAATATCTAAGGGCGGTTCATTGGCTTGAGCGCGATCACGGTTAATGTTTTCCAGTGCCCACTTAATAATGGTCAGGGTGCGCAAGCCTAAAAAGTCAAACTTAACCAAGCCGGCCGCTTCAACATCATCCTTGTCGTACTGGGTGACTAAACCCTCACCACCCTCTTCACAGGACACCGGTGAAAAGTCTGTTAACTTAGTTGGTGCGATAACCACACCACCGGCGTGCCTACCGGTTCCCCGTGTAATGCCTTCAAGCTTAAGGGCCATTTCCCAAATTTCTGCGGCTTCTTCATCAACCTTTAAAAAATCACGCAACGCCTCTTCTTGATCAAACGCCTTGCGCAAGGTCATGCCCACTTCGAAGGGAATCATCTTCGACAAGCGGTCGGCCAAACCATAGGCCTTGCCCTGTACCCGTGCCACATCACGCACTACTGCTTTGGCGGCCATGGTGCCGAAAGTGATAATCTGACTCACCGCCTGACGACCATAGCGATCAGCCACATAGTCAATCACTCGGTCGCGGCCGTCCATGCAGAAGTCCACGTCAAAGTCCGGCATGGACACCCGCTCAGGGTTTAAAAAACGCTCAAATAGCAAGTCATATTGCAAAGGATCAATGTTGGTAATGTGCAGCACATAGGCCACTAAACTACCGGCACCTGAGCCTCGCCCTGGGCCAACCGGCACACCATTGTTTTTGGCCCACTGGATAAAATCCATCACAATCAAGAAGTAACCGGGAAAGCCCATCTGATTGATAATATCCAGTTCAAAACTGAGACGCTCTTCGTATGCTTGACGTTTTTCTGCATAATCTGGTGTGTCTGCAGGCAAGGTTGCCGCTAAGCGCTCATCCAAACCCTCAAAAGAAACATGGCTCAGGTACTCACCAATGGTCATGCCTTCCGGTACTGGAAAGTCTGGCAAAAAGTGCTTCCCCAGCTGCACTTCAATATTACAACGTTTAGCAATTTCTACGCTGTTACTCAGCGCTTCTGGGATATCGGCAAACAGCTCAGCCATTTCTGCGGCTGACTTTAGATACTGCTGCTCGGAGTACACCCTCTGCCGCCGTGGGTCATCCAGTGCTCGCCCTTCCCCAATGCAAACACGAGTTTCGTGGGCTTCAAAATCCTCCTGCAAGAGAAAGCGTACATCATTGGTGGCCACCACGGGAACACCGGTGCGTGCCGCTAAAGCCACTGCTGCATGCACATGTTCTTCATCATTTGGCCGCTCTGTGCGGTGCAGTTCTAAATAAAAGCGGTTGTTAAACACCGCTTGCCACTCAGCCAGCAGTTGCTCCGCCTTGTCGTTGTCGCCGGCTAGCAGCGCCAGCCCAATTTCACCGTCTTTGGCGCCGGATAAAGCAATTAAGCCCTCGGCAGACTGCTTGACCCAGTCGCGCTCAAGAACCGCTAGGCCATTACGTTGGCCATGGGTATACCCCAGAGAAATCATTTCGATAAGGTTGCGATACCCTTGCGGAGTCATCACCAGCAAGGTCATCCGGGTTAATGGCCCATCCTCTTCGTTACTGGCCAGCCAAATATCGACCCCGCAAATAGGCTTGACACCTTGCCTTTGCGCCGTTGTGTAAAACTCGACCAAAGAGCTCATATTGCTTTGGTCAGTGACTGCCACCGCCGGCATCCCCGCGTCACTGACTGCTTTAATTAAGGGCTTAATGCGCACCAAACCATCAACCAGCGAAAACTCACTGTGCACACGCAAATGAACAAATGATGCAGACATCAAGCAACCTTTTCTTAAACAATAAAGTGTAACTGAAGCACGCTAAGCTGGCTGCCAACTACTGAGTTAAACGTCTTAAAGCCTCGCGGTACTTATCCGCTGTTTTCTGAATGACCTGATCGGGCAGCTGGGGTGCGGGAGGCTCTTTGTTCCAATCACTCTTGTCCAGCCAGTCCCGCAGGAATTGCTTGTCAAAGCTCGGTGGATTGCTGCCCACTTGGTAGCTATCAGCTGGCCAAAAACGGCTGGAGTCTGGGGTTAACACTTCATCCATCAAGGTTAATTGACCTTCAGTATCTAAGCCAAACTCAAACTTAGTGTCGGCAATAATAATCCCGCGGCTGGCTGCATACTCTACCGCAGCGCTATACAGCGCTATGGAAACCTCACGCACCTGCTGTGCTAACTCTTCGCCAATAATAGCTACACACTGAGCAAAACTGATATTTTCATCATGATCGCCCACTGCGGCCTTAGTGGAAGGGGTGAAAATAGGTTCGGGAAGTTTTTCAGCCTCTTGTAACCCTGCAGGTAGCTGTATACCGCACACCGTGCCTTGGCGTTGATACTCTTTCCATCCAGTGCCTGACAAATAGCCCCGCACAATGGCTTCAATAGCCACCGGTTTTAAGCGTTTGGCCACCACTGAACGCCCTTCAACTAAAGGCAATTCGGCAGCACTAACCACATCCGCCACAGCATCACCGGTGAAGTGATTGGGTACGATGTGCTCAAGTTTATTGAACCAAAAATTGGAAATCTCGGTCAGGATTTTGCCTTTTTCAGGAATTGGCTGATCTAAGATCACATCAAATGCCGAGATCCGATCACTGGCAACCATTAACATACGCTGCGCATCCACTTCATAGAGGTCACGCACTTTGCCTGAATAGAGTTTTTTAAGGCTCAGTTGGGACTGCTGGCTCATTACAAATTTCCTAGGCTGGAAACACCACCGGCGAAATATAAATTCCGCCGGTGGTGTTATTGATTGAACAGTGTTTAATCTAAGTAGGTGCGTATTTGTTCTAAAACCCGCTCCGACACATCGCTCGGCGCTAAGGTGTCTAAATCACGCTCAACACTGACAAACACTTGCTGATTAATGGCAGTTAAGCGCAGTAGATAAAGCTCGCTGCTGGCTTGTTTTGCGGCTTTCTTTTTCGAACTGAACAGACGCTTGAAGAAGCCAGGCTCACCACTTTGGGCTTTTTCTGCCAAGTCGATGTAGTACAAACCGGTACTGCGGTTCAGGTCGTCCACTTGGATATCAGCGGCATGCAAAGCACGACCAACACTGGACCAGGCACGGTCAAAAGTCGCATCTAGGCGTAATATTTTAACGCCATTACCCCCATCAATTAACGCCACACGCTTAGGTGTGTCATAGGTTTTACTGGCCAGCAAAGAGAACGAATCGCCTTGGGCATGGCGCTCAGTTAAATAATTATTGAGTTCCGCCAGCAATACCCCCGCTTCAGCACCGGTGGTTGTACCATCAGTCCAAGTGCTGGCACTGCTACTGGCCGCACTGCGCTTTGCTTGATCAATAAAGACTTCACTGCTGTTGCGCTGCACCCCAGGTTCAATACGCACCCGAAAACTCATTTGCATCGCATGCGGTTTACCCGCACTCCAGACTTGCTGGGCCAGTGCAGCATTCAGCTCGCTGGGCGATTGCCACTGGGTGGTAAACTCGCCCAAATGGGGCCGCTCTTCAGCTATGACAAAGCCATTGCTTTCAAAAAACTGCTGGGCAACCGGCCAAACTTGCGCGGGGATGCGTTGTGCCACAACCCAGCTTAATGGGCCACTTTTTTGCACACTGAAATCCCCAGCAAATGCACTGACCGGCAAAGATTCAGGACGGGGTACTTGATACTTGTCCTCGGTTTCTGCAGAAGCTATGCGATGCGGGATCGGCAACAAAGGATCTAAATGCTTTGTTTGCGCCCCTTCCGGTAACTGCATCACCGGCGCCGGACGCGCTGCTAGGTAATCACTGCCGCGATCACGAAAATATCCATCACCGCCCCATAACCAGCCACAACCGGTCATACTGCTGGCCGCAACCACTAATAAACTTATTCCAGCAAATCGCTTCATGCGTTTAAAAACCTCAGTTTAATTCAAAAGACCGGACTGACGCATGGCCTGGCGTAAAGTGTCTTGATACTGCTCACTGAACCACGTCAAAGGTAAGCGAATACCTGATCCAATTAAGCCCATCTCATGCAGCGCCCATTTCACTGGAATAGGGTTGGCCTCTAGAAATAAATTTTCATGCAACGGCATCAGCTGATCGTTAAGTTTTTTAGCGCGCTCTGCATCACCAGCAATCGCAGCCTGACACAACTCTTGCATGGCTTTAGGCGCAATATTGGCCGTTACTGAAATATTGCCTTTACCCCCTGCTAACATCAGCTGATACGCGGTGGCATCATCACCGGAATACACTAAAAAGTCGCTGGGAACGCGGGCAATAATATCTTTTGCGCGGTTGATATCACCTGTTGCTTCTTTAATACCAACAATATTTTCTACTGCTGACAAACGAACCACGGTATCAGCCTGCATGTCACACACTGTACGCCCGGGAACGTTATACAAGATTTGCGGGATATCGACCGTTTCAGCAATGTATTTAAAGTGCTGATACAAGCCTTCTTGGGTTGGTTTGTTATAATAAGGTGTCACCAACAAACAGGCATCGGCGCCAACTTTTTTGGCGTTTTTTGTCAATACAATTGCTTCACGGGTGCAGTTTGCACCTGTTCCAGCAATCACTGGAATCCGCCCATTTACCTGCTCCACGATCCGCTGGATCACTTCAATATGCTCTTCAACATTTAAAGTAGCGGACTCACCAGTGGTGCCAACTGCCACTAACGCACTGGTGCCTTCTTGCAGATGAAACTCAACAAGCCGATTCAATGCCTGCCAATCAAGCTCACCTTGCGCGTCCATGGGCGTTGCTAATGCGACCATACTGCCGGTAATCATATAACCGCTCCTGCCAAACGTTAATAAAGCAGTAATATTACTGATGCCTATCCGCTTGCACAAGCACCGCACTGCTCTTTAACATTCCACTTAACCGTTCTTTTGGTTACTCTAGTGGCCTTAGAGGCGTAAATTACGCTAAAAACACTTTTTCAGGATCACTGAATGTCTGTACCCGCTAAACGCGAACAGTATGTGCTGATTAGCGCTACTGCCCGTGACCCACTCAAGCTCACTCATATTATTTGTCGTGCCTGCCAAGATAACCGCTGCTCAGTAGTGAGCAGTCGTTTAACCCGCCATGGGCAATACAGTTTACTCACTGTCCAAGCTGGTGGCAGCTGGGATGCTTTGGCACGCTTAGAGGGTGCACTGCCTTCTTTAGCCAAACGGCATAACTTTCAACTGATGCAAACCCGTAGCGAAGAGCACAACTCAACCACGCAAGCCCTACCCTATATTGTGTACATCAGCGCTTTGTATCAACCTGATATTCTTGCTGAGCTGTGCCAGTTCTTTGTTGACCAAAATATCGGCCTAGAGAATATCACTTACGATACCTATCAGGCCCCACAAACTGGCACCACCATGCTGAATGCCACCATCACAGTGAGCCTGCTGGCAGACACCCAGATCAACTGGTTACGGGATCAGTTTTTAGATTTTGCCGACGCCTTAAATTTAGACGCCTTAATTGAACCTTGGCGACCACAAACACCATAAAATTGAGGATAAAAATGCTTAACCAACCTGTTGAAAACTTCACCGCTGCGGCCACCAACGATACCAGCATCGAGCTTGCGAAATTAGCCGGACAGCAGCTGGTGCTCTACTTTTATCCTAGGGATAACACCCCGGGTTGCACCACTCAGGGGCAAGATTTCAGAGACCTACATGAACAATTTGCCGCCGCTAACACCATTATTTTAGGCGTATCACGGGACAGTATGCGCACTCACGAAAATTTTAAAGCCAAACACAACTTTCCCTTTGAGCTAATCAGCGACCCTGAGGAAACCCTCTGCCAACAATTTGCGGTGATTAAAGAGAAAAACATGTTTGGCAAAAAACACATGGGGATTGAGCGCAGCACATTTTTGATTGATAAAAACGGTGTCCTACGCCAAGAATGGCGCAAAGTTAAAGTGCCTGGCCATGTTGCTGAAGTGCTACAAGCGGCCCAAGCACTCAACGCTAACAATTGAGCCCAGACCCCCTAACATTCTTTACGCAACCAATAGGTAAATACAGCCTGCTGCTCAGTTTCATGCAGCAGGCTATGCCCTGCCAGCTTAGCAAAAGAACGAAAATCACGCTGCGAACCCGCATCTGTGGCCAACACTTTTAATACCTGACCGACCGGCATATCATTGAGCGCCAGCTTGGCTCTTAATAATGGCAACGGACAGGCCAAACCCCGTGCGTCCACTTCAACATCATGTTGCTGTGCTTCTTTACACATCGATACCAACACCTTATTAAGTTGAACATTCAACAGTACATTTGGTCTAAGCAAGGTATGCTGCTACAAAACAATAGAGAGCCTTGCTCACACCCCGTGTGCATTGTAGCTTATAGAGTCGCTTGTTCTGCAAACTAAAGGGAATGCCATGACGATTTTCCGCCCCGTTTTACTGGTACTGGCCTGCATGCTGGCACAGCCCACTGCCGCCTTCAATTTGCCGTCACTGGGTGATTCAAGCTCGTCAATAATTTCCCCTGAACAAGAGCACCAACTGGGTCGTGCTTGGCTGAGTATTTTACGGGGACAAGTACGCCAACTCGAAGATCCATTGCTTAAAGATTATGTAGAAAGCAGTGTCTACCGCCTCGCCGAAAGCAGTCAGCTCACTGACCGCCGCTTAGAATTTATTATTTTGGCCAGCCCACAACTCAACGCCTTTGCTGCCCCTGGCGGCATTATCGGTGTCAATGGCGGCTTACTCCTTCACGCGCAAACTGAAGCTGAATACGCCTCAGTGATGGCCCACGAACTGGCCCACTTATCACAACGCCACTTTGCCCGTGGTTTAGAAGCCCAAAAGCGCATGCAAGTGCCCTTTATGGCTGCCATGTTGGCTGGGGTAGTGGCCGCAGCCGCTGGTGGCGGTGATATCGGTATGGCTGCCATTGCCTCTACCCAAGCCGCTGCAATTCAGGAACAACGACGTTTTTCTAGGCAGAATGAGCAAGAGGCAGACCGCATAGGCCTCCTCAACTTATATAAAGCAGGCTTTGACCCCAATGCCATGCCCAGCATGTTTGAGCGTTTAATGCGCCAATACCGTTACGACCGTATGCCGCCCGAGTTTTTATTGACTCACCCAGTCTCCGAGTCACGTATTGCCGACACCCGCAACCGTGCTGAACAATATGACGGCCAAGGCACTGTAGACAGTTTGTACTATCAGCTTATACGCGCACGTATTCAGCTGACCTTTGAGAGTACTCCCGGCTTAGCCCTGAAACGCTTCCGCAGTCTGCTTGAAGAAGACCCAAGCCTTGAAGCCGCTCGCTATGGCTTGGTCTTAGCTTTAATTCGCGCCAATCAGCTCGATGAAGCCCATGAACAATTGAGCAAGCTGCTTAACCAAACCCCAAACAGTATTATTTATAATCTGGCCGCCATTGACCTGGAAATCAGCCGCGGACAATACCAGCAAGCTAGACAACGGGTTGACAACCTACTTCAACGCCATCCCAGCAACTTCCCTTTACTGAAAGCCAAATATGAAGTGCAGCTTAAGCAAAAAGATATTGCCGGCGCAGAAGAGACCATTAACCTGCTTCTCAAACAACGCCCAAATGATCCCGATATTTGGTATGAAGTGTCTGAGATCCGTGGTTTAGCCAATGATATTATTGGCTTGCATGAGGCCCGCGCTGAGTTTTTTGCCCGTGTCGGTGATTACTCCCAAGCCATTGAGCAGTTGGACTACGCACGCCACCGTGCCAGCAACAACTTCCCCCGTGCTGCCCGCATTGATGCACGCCAACAAGCGTTAATCAATGAAGAGCAAGCCATTAAGAAGATGCTTAATTAAGCATTAGATGCCATTGCATTGCGCTTACTGTAAGAGCAAGCCAAACCACTGCTAGCGCTAGGCGCTACTGGTCGGAGGCTTGCTCGGCAGTGTACTGACTTAACCAAGACTGACGCAGTTGTTGTGCAGCAGAAAAGTCTGCACCTTGCTGCTCATTTAAAGCTTCGGGATCAAAACGCGTTAAGCAACCATCTCCCACAGTGGGTAAAGGCTGCACTGTTGCCCGTAGCAGCGGTTGCTGCTCGTCGTCAGTATCACTCATCATTCCCATCCCTTGCTGAACTGTACCCACAGATCAGCAGTAGCATGATGCTCCCGCTTTAATCGAACACCACTGTTTTATTATCATGGATCAACACTCGGTCTTGCAGGTGGTAGCGTAAGCCGCGCGCCAAAGCTATTTTTTCCACGTCTTTACCGTTGCGCACCATATCTTCCACCGTATCGCGATGACTGACCCGCACCACATCCTGCTCAATAATAGGCCCTGCATCCAACTCTTCAGTGACGTAATGACAGGTTGCACCAATCAATTTCACGCCACGTAAAGCAGCTTGATGGTAAGGGCGCGCACCAATAAACGACGGCAAGAAACTGTGATGAATATTGATCACCCGGCCATAGTATTTTTCACATAACGCTGGGGGCAAAATTTGCATATAGCGTGCTAACACCACGCAGTCAGCCTCATGCTCATCAATCAGGCGACTGACTTCGGCAAAGGCTGGCTCTTTATCGCTCGCATCCACAGGCACGTGGTAAAAAGGAATACCATGCCATTCAACCATACTGCGCAAATCATCATGGTTAGCTATTACACAGGGAATTTCGCAATCTAATTCATTGCGGTGCCAACGGTGCAATAAGTCGGCTAAACAATGTGATTCACGGCTCGCCATCAGCACCACGCGTTTTTTAACCGCAGAGTCACTGACCTGCCAAGTCATGGAGAACTCGTCAGCAATCGGCGCAAAGGCTTGCTTAAAACCTTCCAGATCAAAAGGTAATGACTCCGCACGAATTTCATGACGCATAAAAAACCAGCCGCTTTGCTCATCGGAATGGTGGCTGGCTTGATGAATCCAGCCATTGTAGGTTGCTAAAAAGTTACTGACCTTAGCAACAATACCCACTCGGTCAGGGCAAGCAATAATCAGACGAAAGGTGCGCATGTAAAAAACTCCAGAGAAAACATTACTAATTTAGACAATAGGCGGCATTCTACCAGTCCTCTAGCGCTGCAGTCAGCAAAGCACTGCCTTTCAACAATAAACTGTGCTTTGCGTGTTTTTTAGCGCACATGCCACACACTCAATACACTTATAAAACACAGGCTTAATTGCGATGACTTTGAGGCACTTGTAATGGCTCATCGCCATCAGCTGGTTATTTAAAGCTATAAAGAAAACATACTATTTATATATATTAAAAGACCATTCGCCCAACCTCACAGCCTTGTACTTGCAGTATTATATAAAATAATATTTATTTACATTCACCTTTCTTTACAGTTTGCCCATATAGGTCTATCATTTATTCATATTAAGGGGTTTCCATTCCAATCCAGCACTGAACACATTCAGTCCACCTCGATTGGTTCTATGCGCAACATAGAGACACCCAACAATCCTTAATGTATCAACTATAATCACCAATAGGATTTAAAAATGTCATTAATTAATGAGTTCCGTGAAACTAAAGAGCGTATCAAAGAGCTTGAAGAGCGCTTATCTGATTTAAGCCAAAACAGTAAATTACAGAAAGAGCTGGAGTTTGAAGAGAAACTGCGCGCACTGATGGCTGAGTACAATAAGTCATTGCGTGACATTACTTTGATTCTTGATCCGCAAGCGGCTCGCAGTGCAACCCGCACCACCACTCGTACACGCCGCCCACGTCGAACCAAGCGCTACAGCAACCCGCACACTGGCGATGTGATTGAGACCAGAGGCGGTAACCATAAGACTCTGAAAGAGTGGAAAGCGCAGTGGGGTAATGACACTGTAGAGTCTTGGGCAAAGTTCATTGACTAACAGTTAATCTCTTACAGTTAAAACCTTAAAACGCCCTATTTAATCAGTAGGGCGTTTTATTTTAAGCAAACAAAACTTACAGCAGGTAACGCTGCTGAATGAGTTGTACATACTGATACCAGCCTTGCACAGCAGGTTGCATTTGTTGCTCTGGACTGAGCTCAGCATAAGCACGTAAAAATTGCGCTACCGTTAAAGGTGCACCTTGCACCTCGCCACTTAAACGCGCTCGGCAAAAGTTCGCCCACTTGTGCAGCTCACTTTCACTTAAAGTGTAAGGATAATTGCGCCCACGATAACGAAACAATAACTCTGGTAATCGCTCATCATCAAAAGGCCAAAGCTCTGGGTGTAACTGTTCAGGCGCGGCCTGACGTACTGCATCACTGAGCTTACGGTCTCTCGGTCCGATAAAACCGGCATACAGCTGTTGTTCTGGGTCTTGCGCCTCAAACTCGCGCTGATCAGTATAGATAGCGCTTAACTTATCTTGCCATTGCGCAGTATTTTCTTTAAGCAACTGATAATTGGCTTGCCAGCGCGCATGATCAAAACCAATGCGCAGCGCATCCTCTTCCCGCAACACGCCCATGGGGGCCACCACAGGGCTTCTATTAATATAAATTAACTTTAATGGGATCGGCAGCTGCCCATCAACCAAGTCATCATGCTTAGTATAAAGTCGCTCTTTAATCAGCTGCGCATCCAGCTCTAATAGCAGGGTTACATCACCGTGCAAATCACACACAACCAACGCATTGCGGTTAGTCGGGTGCCAGGCTAAAGGCAACACTGGCGCTAAACAGTGCCTATCCACGGAGAACATGCCTGAGACATGCAGCATCGGCTGCATTATACGAATACGCTCCTGCACCGCACTTTTACGCCGTAAACCATATAAGTAGTCATAAAGCTGGGGCTGTTTTTCACGCAATAAACGCGCCACAGCAATGGTTGCACGCACATCAGATAACGCATCATGGGCCTGACCATGCTCGATTGCATTGGCGGCGGTAAAGTTTTCCAGTTTAAAACTGACCCGCCCATCCTGTTCTGGCCACTCAATGCCTTCCGGTCGTAATGCCCAAGTGCAACGCAATACATCAATTAAATCCCAGCGGCTATTGCCCCCCTGCCACTCCCGTGCATAGGGATCATAAAAGTTACGGTATAAAGTGGCGCGGGTCATTTCATCGTCAAAGCGTAAGTTATTAAAACCAGCACTACAGGTGCCCGGCTGAATCATGTGTTGATGCAGCTGCTCAATAAATTCAACTTCTGACAAGCCCTGCCGCTCTATTACCTCTGGCCCGATCCCTGTTACTAAGCTCGACTGGGGATGCGGTAAAATATCATCGGCCAACTGACAATAAATATTTAAAGGCTCACCTATTTCTTGCAGCTGCTCATCGGTACGAATACCTGCGACTTGCATGGGACGATCAACGTGCGGTTGAATACCCGTGGTTTCAAAGTCATACCAAAAAATACTGTTTGTCACACCTCACCCCACTTTTTCTAAATGCCTTTAGCGACACTTCAAATGTTATAACTGTTGATAACGTAAATTTACTGTCTAGAAACACTCGCTTGTTAGCTTTTCTTGATGACTTAACTTTCCTTCGCTTAAGACTTTAATCAACCCTGTGGAGCAACACTCTATACTTCACTATAGCTGTAAAAATATATTATGCTGAATAAGTGTCCACTGCGAATAACCCTGCTTATACTGGGCATATTAAACATCTAAATTTTGGGTTTACTTTGCGCACTCATTCTTCTTTACCCCACTCTACACAACCTCCGCCACTGGATACACTCATGTATTTAGAAACGCCGGAAGGTATCCAGCTGCCCCTGCACCCCGCTGGTGTACCGGTTCGTGTCTTGGCATTTGGCATTGATTTACTGTTGCGCAGTGCATTGCTCGCCTTACTGGGAGCTGTTTGGCTCTATTTTGGCACTTTTGGCCTCGGCCTGGCCTCACTCAGCACGTTTATCTTACTGTGGTGGTATATGGTGCTGTTTGAAGTGCTGAATCAGGGCCGCTCACCTGGCAAACAACTACTGGGATTGCAGGTGATTCATGCTGACGGTACTCCAATCAGCTGGTCGGCTTCTTTAACGCGCAATCTACTGCGAGTGGTTGATCTACTGCCCTTTGCTTACTGCACTGGCATCCTGAGCATGCTCAGCAATAAAAACTTTCAACGCTTAGGCGATCTAGCTGCTGGCACTTTAGTTGTGTATCAAGCGCGCTCAGTGACTAGGCAAAGTCTACCCAAGGTGGCCGCTAGCCCAATGCCGTTACCCCTCACAAATCATGAGCAGCGAGCCATTATAAGTTTTGCCGAACGTCACCAGTCTCTATCGCCGCAACGTGCAGAGGAGTTAGCTGCCATTGTTGCACCTGCCCTCCAAGTACCACAAGCGCAAGCAGTGCAACACCTGCACAGTATTGCCCGCGGCATTCTGGGGCACCCATGAAACAAGCTATTTTTGAAAAGCAACATCAAAACAGCTGGCAAGCATTTGCTAAAGATGTTCAAGCTTTGCATAAAGGACAGATAGCCAGCGGCCAAGTTAAAAACTTCAGCCAAGACTACCGACGTATGTGTCAGCATTTAGCCATTGCTCAGCAGCGGGGTTACAGCCAACCATTACTCGAATACCTAGAATTACTGGTACTACAGGGGCATCAGCAATTTTACCGCCATAAAAGCCCGCTCTTAAGTCAGTTTTTAGCCTTTATTGTGATTGATTTTCCCGCCACTGTGCGCCAGCAATGGCTCAGCATCGCCATAGCTGGGGCTTTGTTCTTGGGCAGCTTTATGCTTATGGCGCTGTTAACCGCTCATTTCCCTGAACTTATTCATAGCCTGCTCAGTCCAGCGCAATTAGCCAAAATGGAAAACATGTATGATCCTGCGCAACGACAAATTGGCCCCATGAGCCTACGCAACCACCAAGATGACTGGGCAATGTTTGGCTTTTATATAATGAACAATATTGGCATTGCTTTTCAAACCTTTGCCAGTGGCTTGATATTGGGCTTGGGCAGTGTGTTTTTCTTATTATTTAATGGTTTACATATTGGTGCCATTGCCGGCCATTTAACTCAATTGGGCTACAGCGCAACCTTCTGGCCTTTTGTGATTGGCCACGGCGCTTTTGAGTTAACTGCAATTGTGATTGCCGGGGCTGCTGGATTAAAGCTGGGTTTGGCACTCATTGCACCCGGTCCTTTGTCCCGTGCTACGGCACTGCGCCGCGCTGCACGCACCAGTATTAAACTGATGGGTGGGGTGATTATCTTTCTGGTGCTGGCTGCTTTTATTGAAGCCTATTGGTCATCCAGTAGCAGTACCTCTATTTTCACCAAAGTGCTGGTGGGCAGCGGTTTATGGGCACTGATGCTCAGCTACTTAGTGTTTTCAGGGCGCGGCCGTTATGCACCTCACTAAAGCACAAGCGGTGCTACGTCCGCGTAACCCATGGCAAGCCATGGACCTTGGCGTGCAATTAGCGCGACGTCATGCTGGGTTACTGACGCTCACTTGGGCGGCTGTTAGCTTACCGCTATTCGCACTGCTCACTGTAATTTTTTGGCAGCACCCCAGCATCGCAGTACTCATAATCTGGTGGCTAAAACCGGCCTTTGAGCGCTTACCTTTGTATATATTGTCCAACGCGCTGTTTGCCAACCCGCCCAGTTTTACCGCCAGCCTAAAAGCTTTTCCTAAGCTGCTTAAACCACAGTTAATAGCCAGTCTCACTTGGCGGCGCTTGAGCCTGACCCGTAGCTTTGATTTACCAGTACTGCAATTGGAAGGCCTCTCAGGCAGCGCCCGTCAACAACGATTGACCACCTTAGCGCGCAATTATAACCGCGCAGCCACTTGGCTCACCATCATTGGCTTGCATATAGAAATGGCGCTTTGCTTGGGCTTGATCGTATTACTCTACCTGCTAGTCCCCGCGCAACTGCAGGAGAACTGGAGTTGGCTGATGCTGTTGGAAGTCAGTCACAAGCAATGGCTGTGGCTGGAGCATCTGAGTAATTTGTTATATGTATTGGTGCTGATTGTTTGGCAGCCTATTTATGTGGCCTGTGGTTTTACCTTGTATCTGAATCGACGCACACAACTGGAAGCCTGGGATATTGAGCTGGCTTTTCGCAGTTTAGCGCAGCGTTTAACAAAGGCCGGCTTACCAATAATGGCTGCGTTATTGTTTTGCCTACCTCATACCAACAAGGTGCTTGCAGAACCGCTCAGCCACACCACTTACCCTGACTACCAAAATGAGCTAGCGGTTAATGAGCCGCGCCTACTTAAGCAAATGCTCACCAGTGAACAGGCACAACACAGCATCAACAACATTGTGCATACAGCGCCCTTTACAAACCATAAGACAGTCACACGCTGGCAGTTTAATCAACTCAGTACTCAAGCTTCACAAGAAAGCATCCAACTATCTTTACCGGGCTGGCTCAGCAGCTTTCTTCACTCATTGTCCTTTAGCGTGCAAGCAGCGCTTTGGGGGTTAGTAGGCTTACTTGGCTTAACCTTCATTTGGCGTTACCGGTACTGGCTGCGGCTTTTCGGTCAAAAAATTACACTTAAAAAATCATCTTCTGCGGCAGCAACACACACTATATTTGGCCTAGCCATCAGCCGCGACAGTCTACCCGACGACCCTTTAGCCAGTGCCCAAGTACTGTGGAACAGTGACCCTCGGGCGGCACTGAGTCTACTGTACCGTGCACTGCTTAATCATTTAGTGGATCAGCATGGCTTACCACTGCACAGGGCGCACACTGAACATGAAGTGCTGGCCATGACCCTTGAGCTGCCTGAACAGTTGCAACATTACACTCAACACTTAACTCAACTGTGGATACAGCTGGCTTGGGGGCAACAACTGCCCCGCCACGAACAGTTTGTCGCGCTGTGCAAACAATACTCGCAACTCCTTGAGCGGGAGCCTGACTGATGAAGCGTTCCTATTGGCTCATTCTTTTTGCTGCGCTGCTACTGCCTGCAGGGTTTTGGCTCAGCCAACAGATAACTGTAGTGAAAGAGCGCGTGGAAATCGGCGCCAGCCCTGAAGTGCGCAGCAATCCCTACCTCGCCATGGAGTATTTTCTTCAAGAGCACGATGTTTCTGTACAGCGCCTCGCCAGCTTGCGCTCAATGCAGCCGATGACAGACAACGTGCAAACACTGATACTGCTGCAAGACCCTGAGCACCTTAACGATCAGTATCAAAGAGCGCTGTTAACTTGGGTTGCTGATGGCGGGCATTTAATTTTGTCTGCCCAACACCACACCCTGGGCCAACAGCAAGACTCTTTATTAAGCCATTTAGGCATTCAAAAACAACTGAGTGTTGAAAATAAACAGACTCAGCCCCCAGCTAGCCTAGAGAATGACAGCAAGGTTTCCGCTAAAAACAAACCTTCGCCAGCACTGACCCGTCTGTATCTTGAAAACGAGCTGTCGCCGGCTTACCTGTGGTTTGATAGCCGTTATCACCTACTCGATACCGACAACCGTGCCCATGCTTGGGCTAACAACCACGTCGCCACACACTTACTGCAATTGCGCCACGGCCACGGTTTAATCACCGTTCTGAATGATTTTAATTTATGGCGCAACTCGCAAATCAGTCACTACGACCATGCCTGGCTACTCTGGTATTTAAGCCAAGACAGCCAAGTATTGCTCTATAACCCGCCTGCCCAACAAGGCTTACTGGCCTTGATCTGGCAACATTTTGCCTTGGCCTGTGGACTGCTGCTCAGTTTATTACTGCTCGCTGTTTGGTATGCGGCTCCGCGCTTTGCGCCTATTCCAGCAACCGAGCACACCGCTCGCCGCCGACTCAGTGAACACTTACACGCCAGCGCCCTATTTAACTTACGTTATAACGGTCAACGCAGTTTATTAACG
>Ga0079226_10001749_pt1 | contig 16693 bp, 15 predicted proteins | sample Poulit2014_FD_76345 | JGI IMG/M metagenome (GOLD analysis project Ga0079226, IMG submission 76345) | Agricultural soil microbial communities from Georgia to study Nitrogen management - Poultry litter 2014 | ecosystem: Environmental > Terrestrial > Soil > Agricultural land | place: USA: Georgia...
CTCCGGCATATAAATCAACCAGCATAAGCCCTACTCTGACCGTAAAACTCAAAAATAAAAGAACCGCAAATTTATAATAGTTTTTTAACAGACAAACAGTAACAAGATTGAAGATACCCCAATAAACGATACTGTTAAATATATGTGCACTGAAAAATAATTATTGATCAGAAAACCCGCTAATCCATACATTAGTGTCAGAATCCACAGTAACAGCATCCGGCACCTCCCTATAAGAGTTTTGAATTTTTATATATAATCGCCGTGATCTGGCCGGCAACTACGAACAGGCCGGTAACGATTGCTACAGCAAATGCACCGCCTATTCCGTAAGGAATTATAAATATAATAGACAATACAGTTGTCAGTACTATATTCATAATTTGGAAAAAAACCTGGATATTATATAAATTAAATATATTCATGATCATTTCCAGTGTCTTCTCAATGACTATCAGACTAATAAAAATTCCGAGCAGCATAAGCTCTCTTTCGAAACCGAGAAAATCATTGCCGTAAATAAACACAAGCAGCTGACTGCCGTACAGGAACAGTATAATATTTCCGATAATAATCGCAGCCAGATAAAATATCATGATTTTTATAAAAAAATTATAAAAGGCTCGGATGTTCTGTGCAGCTGTTCTTGCAAGTTCTGCAATAAGACTCTGATTGATCGTTATAACTATATTTAAGGAAATGGTCGCAAAATACATAATCGTCGCGTACATACCGAGAACTTCCACGCTGAAATAATACTCGAGAAAATAGCGCGGAATATTCGCATTTAAAGAAGACAGCAATCCTACGAGAGACAGCCCGATGCCGAGCCAGAAAATATGTTTAAAATGTTTTCTTCCAAACTGCAGCGTTTCAGTCCGATTAATAAATGTAAACTTTTTATCGTAAAAATAATAAATAATCATTTGAGAAATCAGGAGGCTCGCAATTGCAGCAAGAAGAGATTCAGCTATAAATACTCCTGCAGCAAATAAAACTGCTGTAATAATACTTTTTATAATTTTTGAAGTAGCCAAAAACTTTATATTAGATTGGGCAATATTCTCTGTATATATAAAATCCTCTTTCGTTTCATAAAATTTGTAAATTCCAAAAAGCATAAAACAGACAGCTTCATATGTGCTGAAATCAAAAATTACAGCCAGGATAATAATTAAAAGTAGAAACAGCATATTCATTATATTTCTGTATTTAAAAAATATTGAGTAGCCGTAATCATATTTTTTCTGGGTAGGCACAAGATCAGAAAATGAAAAGCGGCTGAATAGAACTAAAGGTCCGGCGATAGCCAAGAAGTAAGAAAACAGTCCGATTTCATACAGGCCGATAACTCTCGTGATTAAAATTACCTGCAGCCACTGATTCAAGGAAAAGAGCAAGGTTGATAATACATGCAGCATTTTTATTTTCATATCGTATACTTGCAGCTGCCGTATAAATCAATAGCACATATATCATGTACAGGCATAGCCGCACTCTCCTTTTTCACTACTGTTATTTCTTAATCAGCTGAATCATTTTTTCAGTATTCTTACCGAATAGCGCCTTACCGCTCACCATCTGCGGGAACCACACTGACTGCCCTGATAAATTAAACTCGAGCAATACAATTCTGTTTTGTTCATCTAAAGTAAAATCCCAGGAAATCATTCTCATATGCGGTGTTTTTTCATGCATGCTTTTCGCTGTATTTATGAGCTTTTCGATTTCAGGAAGTCTGTAATTCTCAAATACAGTGCCAGTATCCGGGTGACTTTTATAAACTTCCTTATAATGGGTAAATCCTTTACTGTTTAAAACTCCCTGATTTGTGACAGCAACCGATACGCCCCCGGCTTGTATATTATCAACATGATTTCCGCTTCTCCCCATGCTCAGTGTAATCGGTGCATGTTCAACTCTGTCACCGACAATATAAGTAATCACTCTCAGTGTATTAATCGAATGCGGGTACAATGTTTCCAATTCTCTGCACGGAATAATTTTTTCCTGAATAATATAATTTTCCTTATAGGATTTAAATACTTCGCCGGAAGTTTTACCGCTTTGTTGGTCTATTCCCCCTTGAAAATCACAAAGCGTTACCGAATCGCCCGAGCTTGAATCGAGCGTCGGTTTGATAACCGCTTCGCCGATATTAGCGATAATTTCTTCTGCCATCTCTTTCTCAATTAATTTTCTCTCCCCCGTGTAAAATATTCCGCTATTATTAATCAGATACGTATCCGGCAGCCTGACGCCTTCTATATTCTGATAGTATATGGGCAGCATGCTCTTATCACTTAGGACGCGTGCAATTTCCCGGTCGTTCAGTTTTCTTTCGAGCTTCAGTGTAAAGAGCACTTCCGGGAAGTAAAATTTATTGAACTTCCCATTGTAGCTTTGATACAGACGATGCCAGCGCGTAGATATTTTCTTATTGTAATTTCTTTTCCAAACCTGCTGAATCGCAGCTTCTTCCCCTTCTGACAATTCTACATGGCTGAACAGGCGCCTCTTTTTAAAGATACTGAGGTATTCTCCTGCGAAAATTTTCACAAGATAAAATGAGTGAACCGCTTTAAGAAATTTTTCCGGCAGCAATTTCGAAAGTCGTTTCGATTTCAATGTATTTCCTCCCCGGCTATTGTAATATTTGCTTGTTCTGATTGGACCTCTTGATATTCGCTGATCAGTGTCTTTATAAGACTAATGACTTCTTCGACATGTACTTCAGTCATTTTAGTATCCGACGGCAGGCACAGTCCCGATTCAAACAAAGTTTTTGCATTATCCTCATCAAAGCTGAAGTAATCTGCACCGTAAAATACCGGCTGCAGATGCAGCGGTTTCCAGACATGTCTCGCTTCGATATTGTGACTGGCGAGATAATTAATAATTTCTTCGGGCGTTAGATTTAACAGCTTTTTATCAATCGTCAGTGTGGTCAGCCAGCGTGTATGAAAAGAATGAGGTATTTCCGGCATAAATAACAGTCCTGGAATAGAGCCGAGACCTTCTTTATACTGCTCAAATATTGCTCTTTTCTTTTGGATGCGTTCGTCCAGCACTTCCATCTGTCCCCGCCCGATGCCGGCACAGATATTGCTCATTCTGTAGTTATATCCCGTTTCACTGTGTGAATAAAACAAGGCCTTATCTTTAGCCTGGGCTGACTTTTTATGTGCCTGTTCTATCAGTGCCGCATCATTGGAAATCATCATGCCTCCGCCTGATGTCGTAATAATTTTATTGCCGTTAAATGAAAAAATTCCGATTTCTCCAAATGTTCCGCTGTTCTGTCCTCTGTATGTCGCCCCGAGAGATTCGGCTGCATCTTCCACCACCGGCACCTTGTATTTTTTACAAATCGGCAGAATTTTTTCCATGCGTGCGGACTGGCCGTACAGATTAACGATAACTACAGCTTTTGGCAGATGGCCTTTAGCAGCATATATTTGCAAAGCTTTCTCAAGTGCTTCAGGAGACATATTCCAGCTGTCAATTTCAGAATCGATAAATACCGGTTTCGCACCGAGGTAAGTAATCGGATTAGCGCTCGCAATAAAGGTCAAGCTCGAACAGAAAACATAATCTCCGGCCCTCACACCGAGCAGATCCAGTGCCAGATGAATACCCGCGGTCCCGCTCGACAAGGCACAGGCCCCTTTTGCTTCTGTATATTCTCTAACCTGCTCTTCGAAACGCGATACGTTTGAACCGAGCGGTGCAATCCAGTTTGTATCGAATGCTTCCTGAACGTACATTTCTTCCGTTCCGCCCATATGCGGTGACGACAAATAAATTCTTTCTTTCATATTTTAAGTCAGCTCCTTCGTCTCTCCTTCGTCTTTGTACCGGCCTGCAATTTGATCCAGCAGCGCTGAATCAACAAGTGTATAATAGCTTCCGCCGACTTGAACTTTAGCCCCTTCGTAAGGTGGATACCAGAAAGCCCTTATCTTTTTATTAATGATTTCGTCCGTATCATCCGGTTCAACATATTTCATGGCTTCGAATTCTTTCCTGTTGATATATCTGCCCGATGCAGTATCGTTTTTATAACTGTGTTTCAAGCAGTGCTCAAAGTCTCCGCTAAATATTTCTGTAAACAGTTCAAACATTGCTTCCATACTTTTTTGTTCCAGCGACCAGGCAGTTTCTGTATCTGTAATATTAAATTTTTTCACTTTTAGAATTTCACCTGCATCAATGCTTTCCGTCATATGGTGAGCAGTCACCCCGTAATAATCGCGGTCATCCATAATTGCTGCATTGTAGCCGCCGAGTCCCTGGTAGTCCGGCAAAGGTGCTGGATGAAAATTTACAGCAGCGGTATTTGCTGCCTGCAGCAGTTCCTTTTTAAGCTTTAAAGGAAACAGGTATGAGATCACAATATCCAGTTTCTTGCCGTCAAAAGTCCGATTTTCTAAATCCAGCAGTCTGTATAAATCCAAATGACTGTAGACCGGAATGTTGTTTTCTTTTGCGTAGGAGGCGGTTGGGCATTCATCTTCTGATCCTTGAAACTGCTGCATGCCGACTGTACCGATAACGTTGTAATTGTTTTTAAGCAGTATATCGAGCGCTAGTGCCGCCCATTTCTTTCTGCCGAGAAAAAGTACTGATTTCATTTATATCACCTAGTTTCCGGTGAAATATTCCACCATATTTCCGTCTTTGCCGTTGACGTTTTTACGCTTAAATAAATCCCTGATCGTCATGTACAGAATTTTTATATCCAATCGGAAGGACCGGTTTTCCACATACCAGACATCCATATCGAACTTCTCCTGCCAAGACAATTCATTGCGTCCGTTAACCTGTGCCCAGCCCGTGATGCCCGGTTTAATCATATGCCGTTTCATCTGTTCTCTATTGAACAGTTTTAAATACTGCATTAATAAAGGGCGCGGGCCGACGAGACTTAAGTCGCCTTTAAGTACATTAAACAGCTGCGGCAGCTCGTCGAGGCTGTACTTTCTAAGAAAGCTCCCGGTATCGGTCAAACGTTCTTCATCGCTTTTCAAATTGCCAGCAGCATCCCGCTCATCGGTCATCGAACGGAATTTATAAATTTCAAACGGTTCGCCGTAGTGGCCGATTCTCGTCTGTTTAAATATGACCGGCGAACCGAGCTTTTTTCTCACAACAAGTGCAACAACAGCAAGTACTGGAGAGATGCAAATAATTCCAACTGCTGCAGCTGTAACATCAAATAACCGTTTCATAACCGTCCTCCTCTGTTAACTGACCGAATACTTCCAGCTGTTTTTTAACAACCTTTTTTTCATCGTATTCGTCTAAAGTCCGGGCATAGCCGGCCTCTTTCATCTGTTCGACAAGTTCCGGATGGTCAAGCAGATAACTCATAGCCCGGGCTAGTTCAGCCGTATCACCCACCGGAACTAGCAGGCCGTTTTCACCGTGAGTGACTTCTTCTCTTGACCCTCTGATATTCGTTGCAATAACCGCATTAAACATTGCCATAGCTTCTATTATCGAACGCGGCATGCCTTCTCTGAATGACGGCAGGACAAAGACATCCGAGGCTGCATAATACAATTCCGGCGACGGGAGCTGGCCGGTAAAAATAATACTCTGATTGTCATGATATTTTTCAATTTCTTTCCCCGCTGTCTGATCTCTTTCAGAGTCCGGCATACTGCCCATACATATTAAGACTGTGTCAGGATATATTTCATTTACAGAGCTGAAGGCTTCAAGCAAGTCCAAAATTCCTTTTTCTTTGACCATTCTTCCTAAAAAACTGAAAACAACCGTTTCTTTGCCGATGCCAAGTTCTCTTTTCAGTCTGTTAATAGCAGCCTGGCTGACGCTGTTATAATTAAAACGGGCGTCAAGATCGATACCGTTAGAAATATGAAGGCAGTTTTCTTCTCTTAAAAATCCTCCCTTTACAGCAAGCTCACAGTCTTCTCTGCTCTGAGTAAAAATATAATCTGTACAGAACCGCGCAGCATATTTTTCCAGCAGATAATAAAAGTAATACTGATATCTGCTCATGCCCTCATGAAAGTAAAAACCGTGAGCTGTATAAATGATGTGCGGCACACCGGATAATCTTCCTGCAATTCTTCCGAGCAAAGCAGCCACCGGTGTGTGAACATGCAGAATATCCGGTTTCACCGTTTTAAAAACTTTAATCATAGAAAGCAGTGTTTTAATATTGCTTGTAATATTGATGGAGCGGGCCACATTCACATTATGAAAAATAATACCCGACTGTCTGATTTCATCTTCGTATTCATCAGCTGTACAGAGACTGTGCACCTCATACCCTTCCTCCATAAGCGTACTGTTCAAGGCTGACAGCAGCTTAACTTGAGACATACCGATTGCTGTTACCTGCATAATCTTTTTATTCATTTACAGCCTCCAGACTGACTGGCTGCCGGTTAAATCTTCCGCTTCAACCATGCCTTTAATATCGCAGACAATACCGTTATTGCTTAAGGTACTCAAATAATCCTGCCTGTTATCAACATATTCCTGATGCGGTACTGCTATCACAAGAAAATCCGTTTGCTGAAGTTCAGTTTTATTAACCAGAGTAATACCATACAGCCTCTTCGCTTCTTCAGCATTTGCCTCGGCGTCATGCACAGCCACCTTCAGCCCGAAGTCTTTCAGCTCCTTAATCAGATCAATCACTTTCGTATTTCTTAAATCCGGTGTATTTTCTTTAAACGTCAATCCTAAAAAATTCAGAGTCGCTCCCCGGACAGGCAGATTCTTTCTGAGCATTTCTTTAATAATTGATACCGCGATATAGCCTGCCATGCCATCATTAATTCTTCTGCCGGCAAGAATGATTTCAGGATGGTGGCCTACTTCCTGCGCTTTGTGAGTTAAATAATAGGGATCGACTCCGATACAGTGTCCGCCGACAAGCCCCGGTGAAAATTTCAGAAAGTTCCACTTTGTGCCCGCCGCTGCGAGAACATCTTTAATTTCAATGCCGAGCTTATTAAAAATTACAGCAAGTTCATTCATCAGGGCGACGTTCACATCGCGCTGGATATTTTCAATTACTTTAGCCGCTTCTGCCACCTGGATACTTTTTGCTTTATACACTCCTGCTCTCACTACCGAGGAGTACGCTTCTGAGATAATATCTAATACTTCCGGAGTTTGACCGCTGACCACCTTGGTAATTTTCTCAAAAGTATGTTCACGGTCTCCCGGATTTATCCGTTCCGGAGAATAACCGATAAAGAAATCTTCACCGCATTTTAAGTTCGAGTACTCTTCGAGCACAGGGACACAGACATCTTCAGTTGCACCCGGATAGACTGTCGATTCATAAACGATAATATCTCCTTTTTTCAGGATGCTGCCGACTGTTTCACTGGCCCTGATAAGCGGAGAGAGTTCCGGCTGCTTATGTTTGTTAATTGGTGTAGGAACCGCGATAATAATTAAATCGCACTCTAACAGAGCTGACTTATCACTTGTAAAATGAACATCTGATGCTTCTAAATCTTCTTCTCTTGTTTCATGAGTACGGTCACAGCCCTTTTGCAATTCTTTGATACGCTCTATATTAATATCAAAGCCGACTGTCTTGTGCTGTTTGCCAAAGGCAATCGCCACCGGCAGACCGACGTAACCCAGCCCCACAACCCCTATTTTTCTATTCATGAACTTCACCCATTTCATTTATGATAAACCGGATTTTCCCATTTTTCTCACGCGGAATATCTTTTAAAAAGATGAAATCGAACTGGCAGCCGCTGCCGAATTTCCTGTCAAGCTTCTCTTTAATTTCGAGAAGATCCTTCTTTTTATTGAAGGTCTCTTCGACAGCCAGATTCATAACAAATTTATTTCTCGCTTTTTGAATGAGCTGGAACTGGACTACCTTTTCTTCAAGGCCATCTATAATCCATGAAATATTAACATCCGTTACTTTATTGTTATTGCTGCCGATTAAATAATCGCTCTTTCTCCCGATAATCCGCTCGATTTGGAAATCATCAGTAAAAGAGTTTAAATACGGCTTATCCGACTTAATCTCAGCACGATCGCCGATTTTATATCTGATAATCGGCGTGGCATAGTTCAGAAAACTCGTCACGACCATTTCATATATATTTCTATCCACTTTAAAAAATTCAAAAATACCTGTTTCATGACCGACTGTGTATTTACCATCAGTATTTGTGTATATAAAAGGCGCACCTTCACTGCTTGCATACTGATCGACCACTTTTGTATTAAATGCTGTTTCTATATCTTTTTTGACATGCGGCGCCAGCACTTCAGCTGTAGGAAACACAGCTTTTATCTTCCAATCTTCTGTTTTCATATTCTGAAGCAAATGTTTTGCGAGCATATGTATCGCGGAAGGATAACCGTCCAGTGATACAGGGTTTTGTTTCTTCAAATTTTCAACTACAAATTTCATATTCTGATGATTAAACTGATAAGTCGCGTACAGTACCTGGTTAATCGGGAAATTGTACCGCCATACGACCTTGCTGCCTTGCCCCTGTGAAATTTCATGACCCGTAAAAGAAGCCCGCTTTGAAAACGGCTTAACACCGTGCAGCAGTTTTATATAATCGAGATAAGCCATCCGTTTCGCCCGGTCGTATTCTGAGTTATGCACGATTAAATTTTCACCGGTTGTACCGCTCGTTCTGTTTTGTCTGAGCTGGCCTTTAAGGTGAGACCTGTGGGACAGTTCTTTTCTTAAATCATCTTTAACAGTAAAAGGCAGCGACATAAATGTGCTGTGCACATTTTCTTCATCGACTTCTATTCCTTTATAAGCTTCGATATTTACCGACAGATGCTGCATCAGTTTTAACAGTTCCTCTTTCTGAGAAATGCGGTGATGAATATAATCTTCGAGGTAATCCCGGTACAGCCGGTTGTATCTGTCTCTTTTTAATTTATAGCCGTACAAACTTGTAAACAGATGCTGCAGCAAAATCGGCGATTTATAATAGACGTTTAATAATTGTTTCACAGAATCACCCTATTCATAGTATTTTAAATACCAGTCTGCAAAATGACTGACACCTGTTTTGATATCCGTGGCCGGCTTGAAATTAATATTTTTATATAAATCATCGACATCCGCATACGTTTCCGGCACGTCCCCCGCCTGCAGACCTAAATAATTTTTCTTTGCTTCCTTGCCTAGTTTCTCTTCGATGGCTTCTATAAAGTCCATTAATTTTACCGGACTGTTATTACCGATATTATAAATTTTATAAGGTGCACTGCTGGAACTCGGATCCGGCCAGTTGCCAGTCCAGTCGGGATTCGGTTCAGCAGGCAGCTCCACCAGCCGGCTGATAGCTTCGACAATATCATCCACGTAAGTAAAGTCCCGCATCATTTTGCCGTGATTGTAAACATCAATCGCTTCTTCCTTGACGATAGCTTCTGTAAATTTAAACAGGGCCATATCAGGTCTGCCCCAGGGTCCGTATACTGTAAAAAATCTGAGCCCGGTTGTCGGTATTTTAAACAAATGACTGTATGTATGCGCCATCAGTTCATTAGACTTTTTAGTAGCAGCATACAGGCTGAGCGGGTGATCAATATTTACCGATGTCGAAAAAGGTTTCAGTGTGTTTGCCCCGTATACAGAACTCGATGAGGCATAGATTAAATGTTTGACGCCGTTGTGCCTGCATCCTTCCAGAATATTAACGAAACCGTTAATATTGCTGTCGATATATACGTGTGGATTTTCGAGGCTGTAGCGCACACCTGCCTGGGCTGCCAGATTTATCACTATATCGGGCTTTTCCTGTCTGAATACTTCGGCCACCGCTTCTTTATCTGCGAGGTTAACCTCATAGTTTTTAAGCGAATTATTCAGTAAAACTTTCAGCCGGTCCCGTTTCAGCTGAACATCATAATAATCATTCAGATTATCAATGCCGATTACTTCGTGCTTTTCATCAAGCAGTCTTTTAGCTAAGTGGGAACCGATAAAACCGGCGGTTCCCGTCACTAATATTTTGACCATTGAATCTTCCCCTTCCTTTCATCAGTCTGTTTCAAGTGAAATAACATTCTCACTGTTTTTTACAGCCTTATCTTTGTTAATAAAACTCAGTATTTTTTCTTTTACGGAATTTTCCTCAGCTGAAAGCAGTTCCTGTATGTGCTGTTCGATATCGCTGAGAGGTGTTTCTGATACTTTGCCTCGGTAAATTTTTTCATAGACCTGTTCCGGGTGAATCTCATCTTCGCTGAGCAGTTCCTCATACAGCTTCTCACCCGGCCTTAAACCGATATAATTTATTTCGATGTCATCCTCTGTAAAACCGCTGAGTCTGATCATATTTTTAGCAAGATCGGTAATTTTCATCGGTTCGCCCATATCAAGCACGAATACTTCGCCGCCCGCTGCTATCGTCCCTGCCTGAATGACGAGCCGGGAAGCTTCCGGTATCGTCATAAAATATCTCGTCATTCTTTCATCGGTCACAGTTACAGGTCCCCCGGCCAGTATCTGCTGTTTAAACTTAGGAATGACAGACCCCCTGCTGCCGAGCACGTTGCCGAATCTTACAGCGACGAGTGTAGTCTCTTTACAATTTTTATTTAAGGCCTGGACAATCATCTCCGCCATGCGTTTTGTTGCCCCCATGACGTTCGGCGGATTGACAGCCTTGTCAGTTGAAATCATGACAAATTTTTTCGCCTTGAAGCGGCAGGCAGCTTCGGCAGTATTTTTAGTGCCGACGATATTGTTTTTGACAGCTTCCCTCGGATTATATTCCATCATCGGCACATGCTTATGCGCCGCAGCATGGTAGACAATATCCGGTCTGTATTTGCTGAATACTTCAAACATGCGCTCCCTGTTCTGGACATCGGCAATAACAGGAATGTATTTGATGTTATCTTTTTTACTGCTGACTTCTTCGAGAATGGTGTAAATGCTGTTTTCACCATTGCCGAGGAGCAGTATCTGCCGAGGCTGGAACTTTGCAATCTGTCGAACAAGCTCAGAACCGATACTGCCGCCGGCACCGGTAATCAGTATGGTGTGGTCCATAACCTGGTCCTCTATCCCATCTGTATCGAGCTCCACGGGTTCCCGGCCAAGAAGATCTTCCACTTCTACTTTTCTCAAAATATTAACTTCGATTTTTCCGGACAGCACTCCGTTGATACTCGGCATGGTCATAACTTCCACACCGTCTTGGAGCGACAGCTCATTAATTTTTCTAAGCTCGTTTTTAGTTAAAGATGGAATAGCAATAATGACTTTTTGGATGCCGTATTTTTTAATGAGCCGCTGTATATCATCGCGGGTCCCCTCTACTCTGACACCGCCGCATACTTCCATCCGCTGTTTCATCGGATCATCATCTACTGCTACGACCGGATTCATGCCGATTGCCGGAGATTCCAGCATCTGCTTAATCAGTACCGAGCCGCCTTTTCCAACACCGACAACAAGAGTTTTTGTCAGTGCTGTGGTTCTGATGTAATTGCCGTTTATATGATAAGCGACTACGCGCCAAGACAATCTCGATGCACCGATTAAAATTAAATGCATCATCCAGGTAATTATCATGAGTCTCGTAAACGAAAATTCAAAAATCATCAGAATAATAATGTATGACGTGAGGACGGAACATGTGACTGACTGTGCTATTGAAATCATTTCCCGGACACTTGCGAACTGCCAGGCCCGGTGATACAAGTTAAATATATAGGCGAAAATATGGTGACTGACCAGAAGAATAACCGCTGCTACAAGAAGAACAGGCGGTGAATACTCCAGGAAAAAAGGTTCCAGAATGTAATATCCGATAAACACCGAAAATGTCGCTATCAGTGAATCTGCCACCAGAAATAATAAAAAGCGTTTTTTAACACCCATAATTAAACACTTCTCTCCTCTAAAATAGACCCCATAAGTTTCGTCTTTTCTTTTTCTTAAACTCATGTTTCAAGTCGTTCCGCGCCGGTGACTTCACAGTCACTTCTTCGTTATTTAAGATCGCTTCTGCATTATTTTTAAGATAATCTACGTAGGATTTCCCGAGTTCCGTTTCGATAATTTTGTACGCTTCAAGCAGCATAAAAGGCCTTTTTACCGAATGATGCGCATCACTTGCAACAACGTGGACAAGATTCTGCTCGATCATTTTTAAAGTCTGAGCTTTTAAATTGCTGCCGAACAAACCGGTTACGGAACCCGCTGTAATCTGGGTAATTACTCCCTTATCAACGAGTTTGTACAGTTCATCAATATTATCCATCAGCGGTGTGCACCTTTCAGGGTGGGCCACCACCGGAACAAATCCGTTCATCTGAAGATCAAAAATCAGCTGGTCTGTGTAATCAGCGATTTCAATATAAGAAAATTCAATGAGCACATACCGGGAATGATTAAGAGTAATACTTGTACCGGACAAGAGCTGATACAAGAGGTTCGGATTAATTCTGACTTCCTGTCCGGGGTACAGCCTGACAGAAATATCCGTACTCTCTGCTGCCCTGTTTAAGAGATTCAGCATTTCCGTTACTTTTTCTCCGGGATTTTCAAAATCTCCGCTGTAGTGATGCGGCGTCACGATGATATCCGTTATTCCCGCTGCCTCGGCCTGCAGAAGCAGTTTGATTGCTTCTTCTTCTGAGTCAGGACCGTCATCTGCCCTGATTAAAACATGATTATGGATATCGATCATCAATCATCACTCCCGTAATAATGATAGTTATTTTTACTTTCTTTTTTCATATTGACGTTATTCAGAACAACCCCGAGTATTTTAGCATCTGTTTTTTCAAGCTGCTGTTTCGCTTCCTTCAGCCGGTGCACGTTATTATTTTTTACATCGGTCACAATGACAGTACCGTCTGTGTGCTTACTTAAGATTTGAGCGTCGGTGACGGCGAGAACCGGCGGTGAATCGACAATAATCATGTCGTAGTGATTTTTCAATTCTCTTAAGAACTGGGCCATTTTTACAGATGACAGCAGTTCTGACGGATTCGGCGGTACAGGACCTGAGGTGACAAGATCCAGATTTTCAACAGATGTGTGTTTAATAATCTCTTCCAGCGGCAGCTGATTAACAATGCCTGTGGTCAGACCGCTTTGATTGGAAAGACCGAAGGTATAATGGCTGGTCGGACGCCGGAGATCCGCATCGACAAGAACGGTCCCCTTTCCCGCCTGGGCAAAAGCAGCTGCAACGTTTGCCGCTGTAGTTGACTTTCCTGCTCCCGGCATCTCGGATGTAAATAAAACAGACTGAATATCGCTGTCGACATTGGAAAACATTATATTCGTTCTGATGATTCTGTACTGCTCGCTGATCAGTGAATTTCCCGGCTGCAAAAATGCGAGGTTTCTCGCCTGGCTGTTCACAAAGCCTTCTTTTTTAAAATTCATAAACCCCGCCCCTATTTTTCAAATTTTGTCGTCACGCCGAGAACCGGCAGTCCGAGATGTTTCTCCACTTCTTCCGGTGTTCTCACTGAACGGTCAAGATACGTTCTTAAAAATGCAATGACTATGCCGGTCACTGCCCCGATAAACAAACCGATAATAGTATTCAGCACAGGATCCGGTGACACCTGTACAGGATTATCTACAATATTTGCAGGAGCAAGTACCGAGACGTTATCAACGCTCATGACTTCAGTGACTTTTTCCTGAAATACATCTGACAATTCGTTCGCAATCACCGCGGCTCGTGACTGTCCTTCATCGGTTACTGTAATATTTATGACCTGTGATGATTCTTCTGTAACGATATTAATTTTTGCTGCGAGATCTTCTGCTGTCTCTGTAAGTTTTAGCCTGTCTATAACATCGTTCAGTACGATTGGACTTTCAATAATGTCTCCGTATGTATTGATGAGCTGGAGACTTGTTTCAATATCCAGGTTATTGAATGACGTGCTTCTCTCTGACTGGCTGACGAGGATTTGTGTTTGAGCCTCGTACTTTGGTGTCATAAAAAATAAAGTAAATGCGAGAACGATCGTTCCAAAAAGTAAAGTCAGCAGTAAAATAAAAGGAAAATACTTTTTAACAACATCAAACATATGCTCAATACTCATATTTTCATCCATATTGACCTCCTACATAATAGTGGTAAATTTCTATCCCGCTCAAGGTAAAGTGAATGTATCATGCTTTTTAAATTTTTGGAATATTATTAGGGAAAGTATTTAGAATTCGTAATAACTAGAGTGAAAAAACAAAAAATAAAAAACGCTGTAACCCTTTTATTACAAGGGTTACAACGTTATATTTTTCTATCTAAAGTCGGTAATCACTTTTATGTTTATTAGATAAAATTATTGATAATAATAAGATTAACATCACAGAAGGAGTGAAAATCACTATATTCGAAAAGAATACCGGTTCATAAACCAGAAGGTTAGAAAACGCGATTAAATATAAAGAAATATATGATGCTGCTGAAAATGGAACAGAAATTGCAGCAGTATAGATAAGCAGAAATATAAAAAGAATCAGCGTGATGACGCCATTTGTTACGAGAATACTGTCAAAAACAGTATATATGCTTTTCTGTAAAATAAAATTTTGATATATAAAATTTACTGTAAAAATTATAACAGCTGTTATTGTCACTGTAACAGGAGCGATATACCGTCCGGTGGCGGAAATGTTAATCAGGACGAAATAGGATAAAAATGTCCCTCCCATAGTAATTAGAGCTGTACTGCTGAACGGAATTATGAGAATGACCGATACTGCCGGCAGCAGATAGAAAAGAAAGGCTTGATTTTCTTTAGGTAAAAGGAGCAAACCTGAACTTAAAATCAATGCCGCAGCGATAGAAACACCGCTTCCTTCTGTACCGCCCAGCAATATAAATCCGCTTATTATACCGCCTGACATTAAAAATACAGGCAGTTCTGATGGAATGTTATATAAAAAAATTAAAGAAATTAAAATATAAACTGCGATTTTAGTCCAGCTGAACTCTCCTGCAGAAAAATCATTAATGAATATAGTCAAAATATACAATAGCCAGATTATATAGAAACCTGCCTTCACTGCGGTAAAAACAACTTTAGAGTTACACTGCAAATATATAAATATTGCTGTGAAGATTAATATATATAATGGCATGTCATTTTTCACGACATTTCCTAGTCCACCGAAATCAATCGCTGTCAGATGTGCTGTGCTGAACAGCAGCGTAAAAATCAGAGTAAAAACAATTCCTTCATATGTAAACAGAAATTGAAACTTCCTTGGAAAGTTCACAGCGGTTTCACCACTTTCATTTTATAATCGTTCATTGTATATCTTACCCATAAACTTAACAATTTAGTATAGATATTATAATAGATTAAAAAAGCCCCCTTTACAGGGAGCTCTTGTTTTAAAGATGTTAATTATAAATCGCTGAAACTTGTAATTTTCAATTCAAGTGTTTCCGGGTCATACTCAATATTATAGCGTGTTGAATATGTCACAGGGTCATCGATATCATCATGCATTCTGCGTGTTTCCGCATCAATTACAATCGAGTTGCCGTCTTTGCTGTAGTTGCTGAACGATACCCGCTGTATATCCATATTGCCAAATGAATCGCTGTCGAGATTGCCTTCCAGAATATCGAGAATATCAGAACCTTCAGCAATATATGGTTCAACCTCACCGATATCATCAAAGAGATACATAAATTCCAGAGCATTTAAATAATCTCTGACCAGATTTTCAGCATTTGATTCCATATCTTCTTCAAACGATTCCCGGTTTTCTTCAATCTGTTCCTGTTCAGATACTTTATCCCGCTGGTCATACATTGCTTCTTCGTCAAATTTCACTTCAAGCGTATAGTAAGGAATAGATTCGTCATAATCGGAAAACAGTTCGTCACTATCTTCATTTATATTAAGTGTGACGCTGTCCATCTTAAAAGTTTCACCGCCGTATTCGACTGTTCCTTCTATTACGTATTCCTCATCATATTTAAATGGACCGATTTTCGGATATGAATCGAGTTCTTCATCTTCTGCGAACGGTTCGCCGTTCAAAGTCAATGAAATATCTTCGCTGCTGATATCCAAACCGTAGAAAGAAAGTGCAGGTACAATCAGTTCTACGTTATAAAGATCTGCATTCAAAATACCTTCTACTCTATCATAGGACTCTGCAAAATTTACTTGAACTGATGCTTTATATTCTTCTGATTCATTAATAATTCCGGTACCTTCAAAATTATATTTACCCGGAATCAGTTCGTTAAACTTACTGTCGCTGGTATCCCACGATACAGTTTCCCCATTAAATTCGTAATTAAAAGTATCCAGCCCGCCGCTTTCTTCAACATATACATTGGATTTCGGAATACTAAACTGATAATCATCGAAGAATAAATATTTAGAGCCGTTTTGTTCAATCGACAGCAGCGTATGCAGGCCGTCATGAATGTCATTACCTGGCACACCGTCACTGAGATACGTCTTTTGTTCATTAATCATGTCTTCATACTGAGACATGCCGATTTCACTGTCTACATAAGCAAAGTAAGCCAGTGCTTCTTCTTCTGATATATCAGTGCTGACTGCGTTTTGAAATGACTCTGTGTCTTCACTCGTTACAGCGTCGCTGATATCATCGAGTGCAGAGTCCGGAGATGCCATATTTTCAAGTACTTTATAAATTATAAACAGGGCAATAATCACTGCTGCTGCA
>Ga0079226_10001750_pt1 | contig 16690 bp, 31 predicted proteins | sample Poulit2014_FD_76345 | JGI IMG/M metagenome (GOLD analysis project Ga0079226, IMG submission 76345) | Agricultural soil microbial communities from Georgia to study Nitrogen management - Poultry litter 2014 | ecosystem: Environmental > Terrestrial > Soil > Agricultural land | place: USA: Georgia...
AAAAAAGACTTCCATCTGCCAGGATTTTCCATTAAAATGTTACAAAGCTTAAATAGAGACACAAAAACACGTATATATAATAGAAAGAATCATTATTTTGAAGTTTCTTGAAAAAAGTGCAAAAAAAGCTTGCTTCTAAGTGATGTGTTCGTTATAATATTCGTTGTGTCATAAGTAGATTTATTTCTACTGAACGTAACACAGCCCCCTATATTATGAGGTGGGCGAGCTATGAAGCGAGAGGTTGCGACACGCTAGGCTGAGTTGCCAATGACCAGTGTAGTCGGTAATTCTTGCGGAGCAAGTCAATTTAACAAATTTGACGGAGGAGGAAAAACAATGGCAAACCAAAAAATTCGTATTCGTCTGAAAGCTTATGAGCATCGTGCTCTTGATGTATCAGCGAACAAAATCGTAGAATCTGCACAAAGAACTGGAGCACAAACTGTAGGGCCAATCCCATTGCCAACAGAACGTTCGGTATATACAGTTATCCGTTCACCGCATAAATATAAAGATTCACGTGAGCAATTTGAGATGCGCACACACAAACGTTTAATCGATATCGTTAACCCAACTGCTAAAACAGTTGATGCATTAATGAAATTAGATTTACCAAGTGGTGTAGACGTAGAAATTAAGTTATAAAATAAAAAATAAAATGGAGGTGTACTCATGACCAAAGGAATCTTAGGAACAAAAGTAGGAATGACGCAATTCTTTACGGAGAATGGTGAGTTAATCCCTGTAACAGTAGTGGAAGCTCAACCAAACGTTGTATTACAAGTGAAATCAAATGAAACAGATGGATATGAATCTGTACAATTAGGTTTCCAAGACAAACGTGAAGTATTAGCAACAAAACCTCATAAAGGTCATGTAGCGAAAGCAAACGCTACTCCTAAGCGCTTCATTCGCGAATTTCGTGATGTCGAGCTAGGAGAATATGAAGTTGGGCAAGAAATCACTGTAGAAACATTCGCAGTCGGAGACATCATCGATGTAACAGGAACATCTAAAGGTAAAGGTTTCCAAGGGGTTATTAAACGTCACGGCCAAGCTCGTGGACCAATGGCTCACGGATCTCGTTTCCACCGTCGCCCAGGTGCGATGGCAATGGCAGCTTCACCATCACGTGTTTTAAAAGGTAAAAAATTACCTGGACAAACTGGTAGTGAACAAGTGACGATTCAAAACTTAGAAATCGTTGCAGTAAATCCTGAAGATAACGTTATCTTAATTAAAGGTAATGTACCAGGTGCTAAAAAGTCTTTAGTACAAATTAAAAAAGCAGTTAAATCTAACTAATTAAGAGGGGAGGAACGAGAATGACAAAAGTTACTTTATTTAAACAAGACGGATCGCAAGCTGGAGAAGTTGAGTTAAACGAATCGATCTTCGGTATCGAACCAAACGAAAGTGTTATGTTCGATGCAGTAATCATGCAACGTGCATCATTACGTCAAGGTACACACGCAGTTAAAAACCGTAACGCAGTTCGCGGTGGTGGACGTAAACCTTGGAGACAAAAAGGAACAGGTCGTGCACGTCAAGGATCTATCCGCTCACCACAATGGGTTGGGGGAGGAGTTGTCTTTGGTCCGACACCTCGTTCATACAGTTACAAATTACCAAGAAAAGTACGTCGTTTAGCAATTTTATCAGCATTATCACAAAAAGTTGTTGAAGATAAATTTGTAGTTGTTGATGGATTAAGCTTAGATGCACCAAAAACAAAAGACCTTAAAGGTATTTTATCTAACTTAAACTTAGACACTAAAACATTAATCGTTTTAGAAAATAACAACGATAACGCATACTTATCAGCTCGTAACATCGATAACGTTAAAGTTATTGACGAGAACAACATCAACGTATTAGACGTTGTTAACTATGACAAAGTATTAATCACTCAAGCAGCATTATCAACAGTAGAGGAGGCATTAGCATAATGGAATTTTCAGAAGTAATCCTACGTCCAGTAATTACTGAGCAATCTATGTATAACATTGACGATAACAAATACACTTTTGAAGTAGATCGTCGTGCTAACAAAAACCTTATTAAACAAGCTGTTGAAGCTATGTTTGAAGGCGTTAAAGTAGAGAAAGTAAATACTATCAACGTTGAAGGAAAAGCAAAACGTATGGGTCGTTACCAAGGATTCACACGTAAATACAAAAAAGCAATCATCACATTAAAAGCTGATTCAGCTAACATCGAATTATTCGAAACAGAAGAAGACGAAGAATAATTCACAAAATAAGATAAGTAGGAGGGAATTCGAGTGGCAATTAAACACTACAAACCGATAACTAACGGTCGTCGTAATATGACTGGTTATGACTTCTCAGAGATTACAACAAAAGCTCCTGAAAAATCATTATTAGAATCGAAAAAACAAAGAGCTGGCCGTAATAGCCAAGGTAAAATCACAGTTCGTCACAACGGTGGTGGACACAAACGTGCTTACCGTGTTATCGACTTTAAACGTAACAAAGATAACGTTGTCGGAACAGTTAAAACTATCGAATATGATCCAAACCGTAGCGCGAATATCGCATTAATTAACTACGAAGATGGAATTAAAACATATATCATCGCACCAAAAGGACTTAAAGTAGGTCAAAAGATTGAATCAGGTGCTGAAGCAGATATCAAAGTAGGGAACGCATTACCATTAATCAATATCCCAGTTGGTACTGTAATTCACAATGTTGAGTTAAAACCAGGTAAAGGTGGACAATTAGTTCGTTCTGCTGGAACAAGTGCTCAAGTATTAGGACAAGAAGGTAAATATACATTAGTACGTTTAGCTTCAGGTGAAGTTCGTATGATCTTATCAACTTGCCGTGCAACAATCGGAACTGTTGGTAACGAACAACACGAATTAATTAACATTGGTAAAGCAGGTCGTAAACGTTGGTTATCTAAACGTCCAACTGTTCGTGGATCTGTAATGAACCCTAACGATCACCCACACGGTGGTGGTGAAGGACGCGCTCCAATCGGACGTCCAAGTCCAATGTCACCTTGGGGTAAAAAGACTCTTGGTCTTAAAACTCGTAATGCTAAGAAAAAATCAAGTAAATTAATCGTTCGTGGACGTAAGAAATAATCGTATATAGATTAAATTTCCGAAGGGAGGCTACACTGTGAGTCGTAGTTTGAAAAAAGGGCCATTTATTGACGCACACTTAATGAAAAAAGTAGAAGCTCAAGAAGATGCTCAGAAAAAACAAGTTATTAAAACATGGTCGCGTCGTTCAACAATCTTCCCAAACTTCATTGGGCTAACAATTGCAGTATATGATGGACGTAAACATGTCCCAGTATACATCCAAGAAGATATGGTAGGACACAAATTGGGCGAATTCGCACCAACTCGTACATATAAAGGTCATGCAAATGACGATAAAAAAACAGGAAGACGTTAATAAAGGAGGGAAATTAGATGTCAGAACAAATTACATCTGCAACAGCAACAGCAAAAACAATCCGCATTGCCCCTCGTAAAGTTCGTCTAGTAACTGATTTAATTAGAGGAAAAAGCATAGGTGAAGCAATTTCTATTCTGAAATTCACACCAAGATCAGCATCACCTGCTGTCGAAAAAGTGTTAATGTCAGCTATTGCTAACGCGGAACACAACTATGATTTAGATTTAGAAAACTTATTCGTAAGTGAAGCTTTTGTTAACGAAGGACCAACTATGAAACGTTTCCGTCCTCGTGCTAAAGGATCAGCTTCACCAATCAATAAAAGAACAAGCCACATCACAATTGTGGTATCAGAGAAAGAGGAGGCATAATACATGGGTCAAAAAGTACATCCAATAGGTATGCGTGTTGGCGTAATCCGTGATTGGGATGCTAAATGGTATGCTGATAAAAAGTATGCCGACTTCCTACATGAAGATTTACGCATTCGTGAGTACATCTACGGTAAACTTTCAGACGCTTCAATTTCAACAATTCAAATTGAACGTGCTGCTAACCGTGTAATTGTTTCAGTTCATACTGCTAAACCAGGAATGGTTATTGGTAAAGGTGGATCTGAAGTTGATGCACTACGTGCACAGTTAAATAAATTAACTGGTAAAAAAGTACACATCAATATTGTGGAAATTAAACAAGCAAACTTAGACGCAAAATTAGTAGCAGAAGATATTGCTCGTCAATTAGAAAACCGTGTTGCATTCCGTCGTGCTCAAAAGCAAGCTATCCAACGTGTTATGCGTGCTGGTGCACAAGGAGTTAAAACACAAGTATCTGGTCGTTTAAACGGTGCTGATATGGCACGTACTGAACACTACAGTGAAGGTACAGTTCCATTACATACACTTCGCTCAGATATCGACTACGCTTGGGAAGAAGCAGACACTACATACGGTAAACTTGGAGTTAAAGTATGGATTTGTCGTGGAGAAATCCTTCCTGAAGTAAATGAAAACAACCAGAGAGGAGGAAATTAATCATGTTAGTACCTAAACGTGTAAAACACCGTCGTGAATTCCGTGGTAAAATGCGCGGAGAAGCTAAAGGTGGAAAAAACATCGACTTCGGAACTTACGGATTAAGAGCCATTGAATCTAAATGGATCACAAACCGTCAAATCGAAGCAGCTCGTATAGCTATGACTCGTTATATGAAACGTGGTGGGAAAGTATGGATTAAAATCTTCCCTCACAAATCATACACATCTAAACCAATTGGTGTTCGTATGGGATCTGGTAAAGGTGCACCTGAAGGTTGGGTAGCTCCAGTTAAACGTGGTAAAATCTTGTTTGAAATCGATGGAGTTCCAGAAGAAGTAGCTCGTGAAGCTTTCCGTCTTGCATCAAACAAATTACCTATCAAAACAAAATTCGTAAAACGTGAAGAATATGGTGGTGAATCGAATGCAAATTAAAGAAATTAGAGAATTATCCACTGCTGATATGGTTAACAAAGAAAAAGAATATAAAAAAGAATTATTCAATCTTCGATTCCAATTAGCAACAGGACAATTAGAAAACACTGCCCGTTTACGTCAAGTACGTAAAACAATCGCTCGTATTAAAACTGTCTTACGTGAACAAGAACTGACTAAATAATAAAAGGAGGCAGATGTTAAATGACTGAAGAACGTAACAAACGTAAAGTTTATCGTGGTCGTGTCGTTTCAGACAAAGGAGACAAAACAATCTCTGTTGTTGTTGAAACTCGTGTAGTACACCCTAAATACGGTAAACGTGTTAAATATTCAAAAAAATATACAGCACATGATGAAAATAACAGCGCAAAAGAAGTCGACATCGTCCGCATTATGGAAACTCGTCCATTATCTAAAACGAAACGCTTCCGTTTATTAGATATCGTTGAAGAAGCTGTAATTATCTAATACATAAAGAAGAAATCGGAAGGAGGACATCGGAATGATTCAACAAGAAAGTCGATTAAAAGTTGCCGATAACTCTGGTGCACGTGAAGTATTAACTATTAAAGTACTAGGTGGATCAGGTCGTAAAACAGCTAACATTGGTGATGTAATTGTTGCAACAGTTAAACATGCAACACCAGGTGGCGTTGTCAAAAAAGGTGACGTAGTAAAAGCAGTAATCGTACGCACAAAAACAGGAGCTCGCCGTAATGATGGGTCTTATATAAAATTTGACGAAAATGCATGTGTCATTATTCGTGATGATAAGACACCTCGTGGAACACGTATTTTTGGACCAGTTGCACGTGAATTACGTGACAACAACTTCATGCGTATCGTATCATTAGCTCCAGAAGTTCTTTAATCCAATTACGAAGGAGGAAACAATTCATGCGCATTAAATCAGGAGATACAGTAAAAATTATTGCTGGTAAAGATAAAGGCGAAACAGGAACAGTTCTTAAAACTTTACCTAAGCAAGATAAAGTGATCGTTGAAGGATTAAACATCCATAAACGTCACCAAAAACCTACTCAAATGGCGACAGGTGGAATCGAAGAATTCCCTGCTCCAATTCATGTATCAAACGTAAAATTAGTAGATTCTAACGGAGAAGCAACACGCGTTGGTTACCGTTTTGAAGATGGTAAAAAAGTACGTTTCTCTAAAAAATCAGATACAACACTTAACTAATCATTTTGGGAAGGAGGACAAAGTTTAATGGAAAGCCGTTTAAAACAAAGATATAATAACGAAATCACTAGCAAATTAGTTGAACAATTTAACTACTCTTCTGTTATGGAAGTACCAAAAATAGATAAAATTGTTGTTAACATGGGTGTTGGTGATGCAGTTTCAAATGCTAAAAACTTAGATAAAGCAGTTGCAGAATTAACATTATTAACTGGACAAAAACCAGTTATTACTAAAGCTAAGAAATCAATTGCAGGTTTCCGTCTTCGTGAGGGAATGCCAATTGGAGCTAAAGTTACTTTACGTGGACAAAGAATGTATGACTTCTTAGACAAATTGATCACAGTATCATTACCACGTGTACGTGACTTCCAAGGTATCTCAAACAAAGCCTTTGATGGTCGTGGAAACTACACTTTAGGTGTTAAAGAACAATTAATTTTCCCAGAAATTAACTACGATAACGTAGATAAAGTTCGTGGAATGGATATTGTAATCGTAACAACAGCAAACACTGACGAAGAATCACATGCCTTACTTAAAGAGTTAGGTATGCCGTTTAAAAAATAATAAAGGAGGCGAATCGTATTGGCTAAAAAATCAATGGTAGAAAAAAATCAACGTACACCAAAATATAAAGTGAGAGAATACACACGTTGTGAACGTTGTGGACGTCCGCATTCAGTTTACCGTAAGTTCAAACTTTGCCGTATTTGCTTCCGTGAACTTGCTTATAAAGGACAAATTCCTGGCGTTAAGAAAGCAAGCTGGTAATTCAAATACTTTTAAACTAAGGAGGTAAATACACATGGTAATGACAGATCCAATTGCAGATTTTCTAACAAGAATTCGTAATGCAAACGCACAAAAACATACATCTGTAACAGCACCATCTTCTAATACTAAAGTGGCAATCGCTGAAATCTTAAAAAACGAAGGTTTCATTAAAGGTTATGAAGTAACTGAAGATAACAAGCAAAATGTAATTAAATTAAACTTAAAATACGGACGTATGACGAAAAAGTTATTACAGGTCTAAAACGTATTTCTAAACCAGGTTTACGTGTTTACGCTAAATCTGAAGATATTCCTAAAGTTTTAAATGGCTTAGGAATCGCAATCGTCTCAACTTCTCGTGGCTTAGTAACTGATAAAGTTGCAAGAAACGAAAAAATCGGTGGAGAAATTTTAGCATACGTTTGGTAATTTGTAGATAAATATTATAAAATATAAGGAGGTGCGGTACTGTGAGTCGTATAGGTAAAAAACCTGTAGTAATTCCATCAGGAGTTACCGTAGAACTAAATGGTACTACAGCAACTGTTAAAGGCCCAAAAGGCGAATTAACTCGTGAACTATCGCCAGCAATTTCATTAGAAATCGCGGATAACGAAATCACTTTCACTCGTACAAATGACAATAAAGCTAACCGCTCAATCCATGGTACAACTCGTTCATTAATTGCTAACATAATCGAAGGTGTGTCTACAGGATTTAAAAAAGAATTAGAATTAATCGGTGTTGGTTACCGTGCACAAAAACAAGGTAGCAAACTTACATTAAACGTTGGTTTATCACACCCAGTTGAATTCGAAGCTAGCGAAGGTGTAGATTTTGAAGTTCCTTCAAACACACAAATCATCGTTCAAGGATTCAATAAAGAAAAAGTTGGAGAATTAGCAGCAAACATTCGTGCAGTTCGTCCACCAGAGCCGTATAAAGGTAAAGGAATTCGCTATGTTGGTGAATTTGTACGCCGTAAAGAAGGTAAAACTGGTAAATAATAAATAAAAAATTAAAGAGGTGACAAAATGATTTCAAAACCAGAAAGAAATAAATTACGTAAAAAAAGACATTTACGTATCCGTAATAGAATCTCTGGTACTGCAGAGTGCCCACGCTTAAGTGTATTCCGTTCGAATACTAACATCTACGCTCAATTAATTGATGACGTAGCGGGTGTGACGCTAGTCAGTGCCTCTTCACAAGACGAAGAAGTTAAATCAAATGGAACAAAAGTCGAACAAGCTGCATCAGTTGGTAAATTAGTTGCTGAACGCGCAACAGCTGCTGGACATAAAACAGTAGTATTTGACCGTGGTGGATATGTATATCACGGACGTGTTCAAGCATTAGCTGAAGCTGCTCGTGAAAACGGCTTAGAATTTTAATAGAAAGGGGAACATTGTTTAATGGAATTTATTAATCCAGAAACATTAGGCGAAATTGAAGATCGCGTAGTTGCGATTAACCGCGTAACTAAAGTTGTTAAAGGTGGACGCCGTCTACGTTTCTCTGCTTTAGTAGTTGTTGGTGATAAGAATGGTCACGTTGGTTTTGCTACAGGTAAAGCTCAAGAAGTACCAGAAGCGATCCGTAAAGGTATCGAAAATGCTAAGAAAAACATGATTAAAGTCCCTACATCAGGAACAACTATTCCACATGAAATCGTTGGTGAATTCTGTGGAGGACAAGTATTACTTAAACCTGCAACAGCCGGTTCTGGGGTTGCCGCTGGTGGACCAGTCCGTGCCGTTATTGAGTTAGCTGGTATTGCTGACGTAACAAGTAAATCACTTGGATCAAATACGCCAATTAACATGATTTCTGCAACTGTTGAAGGTCTAAAAAATCTTAAAGAAGCCGATGAAGTTGCTGCATTACGTGGCAAATCAGTCGAAGAACTTTTAGGTTAGGAGGACATTCAATGGCCAACTTAGAAATCACATTAAAACGTAGCTTTATTGGACGTAAACAAAACCAAATTCAAACAGCTAAAGCGTTAGGCTTAACAAAACTTAACAAGAGTGTTGTGAAACCTGACAATGAATCTGTTCGTGGAATGGTTCGTACAATAAGCCATTTAGTAGAAGTCAAAGAAGCTTAAGTATAAAATCTAATATAAGGAGGTGCCGAAGGAATGAAACTTCATACATTACAACCTGCTGAAGGATCACGCAAATTACGTAACCGTGTTGGGCGTGGACAAGGTTCAGGGAACGGAAAAACAGCTGGTCGTGGACAAAAAGGTCAAAAAGCACGTTCAGGCGGTGGAGTACGTTTAGGATTTGAAGGTGGACAACAACCTTTATTCCGTCGTTTACCAAAACGTGGTTTCACTAACATCAATCGTAAAGATTATGCTGTAGTGAACTTAGAAACATTAAACCGTTTTGAAGATGGCACAACAGTTACACCAGCTTTATTAATTGAATCTGGCGTTGTGAAAAACGAATTATCAGGAATTAAAATTTTAGGTGATGGTAACTTAGAGAAAAAATTAACAGTTCAAGCTGCTAAATTCTCTAAATCTGCAGAAGAAGCTATCACTGGTGCTGGTGGATCGATTGAGGTGATTTAATGTTTTCCTTCTTGAAAAATGCATTCGCTGTTAGAGATATCCGACGTAGAATTTTATTCACTCTGTTTATCTTCGCAGTATTCCGTTTAGGGTCTCATATCCCAGTACCAGGTGTTAACGCTGGTGCTTTACAATCATTAAGCAATACTGGGGTATTAGGTTTATTGAATACTTTTGGTGGGGGTGCACTTCAAAGATATTCTATCTTTGCGATGGGTGTATCACCATACATTACTGCATCAATCATTATGCAATTATTGCAAATGGACTTAGTTCCTAAGTTTACCGAGTGGGCCAAACAAGGTGAAGTCGGTAGACGTAAGCTTAATCAAGCTACTACTTACACTGCAATAGTTTTAGGCTTTATCCAATCTTTAGGATTATCATTTGGATTTAACCAGTTATCTGGTTTAGGTTTAATTAATAACCCTACAATGGCAACTTATTTAACAATTGCTTTAATCTTAACGGCAGGAACAATGTTCTTAGTTTGGTTAGGTGAGCAAATCACACGTAACGGTGTCGGAAACGGAGTATCTATGTTAATCTTCGCCGGTATTGTTGCAGAAGTGCCAAAAGATTTTTATGGATTTTTCCAATCATCTATATCAGGTGTGACAGGTAATGAACTGACACAAAACTTACTAATATTATTAGCCATTGTACTAGTAATCATCGTAAGTATTGTTATTGTAGTTCTAATGGAAAGAGCACAAAGACGTATTCCAATTCATCACTCTAAGAAAGCAACTGGTGCCCGACATACAGCGCACTTACCATTAAAGATTAACTCTGCGGGTGTTATTCCTGTAATTTTCGCAACGTCGTTTATTACAACACCACAAACGATCTTTTCTTTCTTAAGTACTGACAACGCAGGTCCAGTGATGCAATTTTTCGGAAACTTGTTTAACTTACAACATCCATTAGGAGCAGTATTCTATACTGTATTACTAATTGCCTTTACTTATTTCTATTCATTAGTACAGGTTAACCCTGAGAAAGTAGCAGAAAATTTACAGAAACAAGGCGCTTATATTCCAAGTGTACGTCCTGGTAATGATACCGAGACATTTATTACACAATTAATTAATCGCTTAAGTGGTGTCGGTGCATTATATCTAACATTAATCGCCGTATTACCGATCGTTGCTGGATTTATCTGGGAAATACCAATGAATATTTCATTAAGTGGAACAAGTATTTTAATTGTTGTAGGTGTTGCAATAGAAACAACTAAACAAATCGAAGGTAGAATGGTAAAACGTCGCTATAAAGGATTTCTTTATCAATAGTTCATCGATATTAAATAAGTAAGGACGATTTATATGAATATTTTATTAATGGGCCTTCCCGGAGCAGGGAAAGGAACACAAAGTGAACATATCTCCAAAGATTATTCAATGGTACATATTGCAACAGGGGATATCTTCCGTGAAGCAATTAAGAATGAAACGAAGTTGGGATTAGAAGCTAAATCATATACAGATGCTGGTAATCTTGTGCCGGATGATGTTACGAACAATTTAGTTCGTGAGCGTTTATCAGAATCAGATGTCCAATCTAATGGATTTATGCTAGATGGATACCCAAGAACGCTTCAACAAGCACATGCACTAGAAGAGAATTTAAAAGAGATGAATTCTGATATTGACGCTGTTATTTATATCGATGTTGATTCAGATGTCCTTGAAAAACGTCTAAGCGGTAGAATTATTTGTCGTAATTGTGGAGCTACTTATCATAAAGTATACAATCCACCTTCAGTTGATGGTGTTTGTGATAACTGTGGTTCTCATGACTTCTATCAACGTGAAGATGACAAACCAGAAAAAGTTAGACACCGTATTAACTTACAGATGGAATCAATTATACCGATCTTAGAATTCTACGATGATAAAAACATACTACACCGCATTAGTGGTGAAAATCCGATTGAAGTAGTTTATCGTGAGATACGTAATATTCTTGGAGAATAGATACCAAAGCATTTCACTAACTGGTAAAAAAAGGAGGAAGTATTAATGGCTAAAGATGATGTTATTGAAGTAGAAGGAATTATTTTAGAAACCTTGCCAAATGCAATGTTCAAAGTTGAATTAGAAAATGGCCACGAAATTTTAGCTCATGTTTCAGGTAAAATTCGTATGAACTATATCCGTATTTTGCAAGGAGATAAAGTAACAGTTGAAATGTCTCCTTATGATTTGACAAAAGGTCGAATTACATATCGCTTTAAATAGTCGATGGTTAAGAAGTTTAAGGAGGGAAAATGATGAAAGTTAGAGCATCAGTAAAACCAATTTGTGAAAAGTGCAAAGTTATCCGCCGTAATGGTAAAGTAATGGTAATTTGCGAAAATCCAAAACACAAACAACGTCAAGGTTAATTTTAAGAAAAAGGAGGAAACTAGTCTATGGCTCGTATAGCAGGAGTTGATATTCCACGTGACAAACGTATTGTTATTTCATTAACATATATCTTTGGAATCGGGAACACTACAGCAAAACAAATCTGTGCAGATGCTAACGTATCTGAAAACACTCGCGTACAAGATTTATCTAACGATGAATTAGACCGTTTACGTTCTATTGTTGACGGAATCAAAGTTGAAGGTGATTTACGTCGTGAAGTAAGTTTAGACATCAAACGTTTACAAGAAATCGGATCATACCGTGGTAACCGTCACCGTCGTAACTTACCAGTTCGCGGACAAAACACTAAAAACAACGCTCGTACTCGTAAAGGTCCTAAAAAAGCAGTTCAAGGTAAGAAATAATTAATTTAAAAGGGAGGTTAAGACTTCATGGCAAAAAGACAACAAGCTCGTAGACGTCGTCGCGACAGAAAAAATATTGAACGTGGAATCGCACATATTCGTTCAACATTCAATAATACAATCGTTATGATTACAGACGAGAATGGTAACGCACTTTCTTGGTCATCAGCAGGATCATTAGGATTCCGTGGATCAAAAAAATCTACTCCATTTGCAGCTCAAATGGCATCAGAAGTTGCTGCTAAAGGCGCAATGGAACATGGTATGAAATCTGTAGAGGTTGCAGTTAAAGGACCAGGATCTGGTCGTGAATCAGCAATCCGTTCATTACAAGCAGCTGGATTAGAGGTTTCAGCAATTCGTGACGTAACCCCAATCCCACATAACGGTGCTCGTCCACCAAAACGTCGTCATGTTTAATGATAATTCCTATGTTTAAAAACTTTTAATGTTGCTACAAAATTATCATTGAGACATAACGTATTGAAAGGGGAAAATTACTAATGATCGAGATTGAAAAACCAGAGATTACAACGGTTGAAGTCAGTGAAGATGAAAAATTTGGCAAGATCGTGATTGAACCATTAGAACGTGGATATGGAACAACTCTTGGAAACTCATTACGTCGTATTCTGCTATCTTCATTACCAGGTGCAGCAGTAACTAATATTCAAATTGATGGTGTGCTTCATGAGTTCGCTACAGTCGATGGTGTAGTGGAAGATGTTCCTACGATCATTTTAAACTTGAAGAAGTTAGCCCTTAAATTGCACACGGAAGAAAGCAAAGTAATTGAATTAAATGTTGCGGGTCCAAAAACAGTAACAGCTGCTGACATTATTCATGATAATGATGTACAAATTTTAAATCCAGATTTACATATTTGTACCTTAGCCGAAGATGCAGAATTGAACATGCGTATTAGCGTGTCCAACGGTCGAGGTTATGCACGTAGCGAATACAATAAGAGTGATGATATGCCAATTGGTGTATTACCAATCGATTCAATATATACACCAATTGAAAAAGTGAATTATCAAGTTGAAAATACACGTATTGGTCAAAAGAATATATTTGATAAATTGACTTTAGACATTTGGACAGACGGATCAATTAGTCCAGAAAAATCTTTAAGTTTAGCTGCAAAAATATTGACTGAACATTTAAATATCTTTGTTAACTTAAACGATGAAGCACGCGAAGCTGAAATTATGGTTGAAAAAGAAGAAGCAGAAAAAGAAAAAGTTCTTATCATGACAATTGAGGAATTAGACTTATCTGTTCGTTCATACAACTGCTTGAAACGTGCTGGAATTAATACAATTCAAGAACTTACAAATAAAACTGAAGCTGAAATGATGAAAGTTCGTAACTTAGGACGTAAATCATTAGCAGAAGTTAAAGGCAAATTAGATGATCTAGGCCTAAGTCTGAAAGACGACGAATAATAGATCAGTAGGGTTTATTTTACAAGAAATGGAGGAATCTTAATGGCATACCGTAAATTAGGACGTACAAGTACACAACGTAAAGCATTGCTACGTGATTTAACGACTGATGTAATTATCAACGAACGCATCGAAACGACTGAAGCTCGTGCTAAAGAAGTTCGTAAAACTGTTGAAAAAATGATTACATTAGGTAAAAAAGGTGACTTAGCTTCTCGTCGTAAGGCAGCTTCATTCTTACGCCGCGAATTAGCTGATGCTCGTATTGAAGATGACGAAGTAATTATTGAATCAGTATTAGATCGTTTATTCGATAATTATGCTAACCGTTATGAAAACCGTAATGGAGGTTACACTCGTATCCTTAAAAAAGGACCACGACGTGGTGACGCTGCTCCAATGGTAATCTTAGAGTTAGTTTAATAATTAAATAAGAACCAAAAGTTTAGTCACTTAATGATGGAGAGTGTTATGATCAATAATTTGGTCTAGCTCTAATGCACAAGCAATGTTCATTGCTTAGATTGGAGGGGATTTTCTCCTCCAATCCATGTGCTTCTATCGTAAGTGCTTTTTTTATAGTTAAGTATATGATTCTTTTGAGAAACGAAACAAAATAAATGGTATATTTACCTATGAAAAAATCAGTAAGATGTGTCGCGAAAGGAAGATAATAATGAACAATCCTATCATCGAATTAAAAGATATATCATTTCAATATCAAGGCGTAGAGTCTTTTGCTTTGACGAGTGTTAACCTGACCATCAATAAAGGAGAATGGGTAGCATTAATCGGACCTAATGGATCCGGTAAATCAACCTTAGCAAAAATTATGAATGGTCTCTTAGTACCTGCAAGTGGAGAAGTATTTATCAATGGTAAATTATTAGATGAAGAAACCGTTTGGGAAGCTAGAAGATCTGTCGGAATGGTTTTTCAAAATCCAGTCAATCAATTTGTTGGAGCAACTGTTGAAGACGATGTTGCTTTTGGTCTAGAAAACAATGGAGTCGAACGACTTGAGATGATTCAACGTGTTGATGAAGCACTTAAGCAAGTACGAATGACTGAGCATAAAAAGAAAGAGCCAGCCCGTTTGTCTGGTGGTCAAAAGCAAAGAGTGGCACTAGCAAGTGTAATCGCTTTACGTCCAGATGTAATTTTACTCGATGAAGCAACGGCGATGTTAGATCCATTAGGTCGCGAAGAAGTGATTGAAGCGATTGAGAAAGTTAAAGAACAACATGATTTAACTGTTATTTCTATCACACATGATATCGACGAAGCTTCCAAAGCAGATCGAATTATAGTAATGAAAGATGGCGAAAAGAAAAATGAAGGTGTTCCAGCTGATATCTTTAATTTAGGTAAGGGCTTGATAGATATGGGACTTGATTTACCATTCACACAGAAGTTGAAACATGCTTTAATGGAGCGTGGAGTAGATATACCGGACGAATATTTCGATGAGGAGGCTTTATTACAATGGATAATCCAATCGTATTTAACAATGTAGATCATATTTATAATGCGGGTAGTCCATTTGCCGTTTCAGCATTAAAAAATGTGAACTTAAGTATTCCTAAGGGGAAGATTACGGCTATTATTGGACATACTGGGTCTGGGAAATCTACTCTGATTCAACATCTAAACGTGTTACTACGACCAACGCATGGTACTGTAAAGATTAATGATGTAGAAATTACTGCTGATTCTAAAAATAAAAACTTAAAAGCACTAAGAAAACAAGTCAGTGTCGTGTTTCAATTTCCAGAGTCTCAGTTGTTTGAAGAAACCGTCTTAAAAGATGTGATGTTTGGACCTTTAAACTTTGGTGTTTCCGAAGAAGAAGCTGAACGCATTGCTCGTGAGAAACTTTCTTTAGTAGGTTTACCTGAGAATCTTTATGACCGCTCTCCGTTTGACTTGAGTGGAGGACAAATGAGACGTGTCGCTATCGCTGGTGTTCTAGCCCTAGAACCTAGCGTTCTTGTCCTTGATGAGCCGACAGCTGGTTTAGATCCAGCGGGTCAGAAGTACATGCTCGAGATGTTTGTTAATTTACATCGCCAACAAAACTTAACGCTTGTTTTAGTAACTCATCAAATGGAAGATGTGGCCTTATATGCCGATAATGTCATTGTGATGGAGAACGGAACAGTGGTTAAGACAGGAGAACCTTTAGAAATATTTAAAGATGAGGATAAACTAGAAACTTTACAACTATCCCTACCTCATTCGCTGCAGTTCTTTAAAGACATTGATACTCAGTTAGAAACAACTTATATTAAAGAAACCCAACCGATTACTGTAGATCAATTAGCTGATGAGATTGTAAAAATTAAACAATCTCGTACTCTAAAGAGTGAGGTGTCTGAAAATGTTTGATAAATTACTTTTAGGCCGCTATTTGCAAGGTAATTCAATAATTCATGAATTAGATCCCCGCACTAAATTATTAGGCAGTTTCTTTTTCATTGTCATTGTTTTTTTAGCAAATCATTGGCTAGCTTACTTACTCCTTGCCGCATTTGTATTCTTTGTCATCAAATTAAGTAATATTTCTATATCTTACTTTTTACGTGGAATTCGACCAATGTTGTGGATTATTATGTTCACTGTTATATTTCAGATGTTATTTACTGTGGGTGGAACGGTTTATTTCCAATTAGGTCCGGTAACGATTACATCTTTAGGGGTCATCAATGCGATTTATATCTTTATGCGATTAGTCTTAATTATAATGATGTCAACCATCTTAACTCTTACAACAGCGCCATTAGAATTAACAGATGGTATTGAACACTTATTAAGACCTTTGACTCGTTTAGGTTTTCCTTCACACGAAGTGGCTTTAATGCTTTCAATTGCTTTACGCTATGTTCCTACTTTGATGGATGAAGCACAAAAGATTATGAATGCTCAAAGAGCTCGAGGAGTAGAATTCGATGAAGGTAGTTTCATTGACCGTGTTAAGGCGATGGTACC
>Ga0079226_10001751_pt1 | contig 16687 bp, 10 predicted proteins | sample Poulit2014_FD_76345 | JGI IMG/M metagenome (GOLD analysis project Ga0079226, IMG submission 76345) | Agricultural soil microbial communities from Georgia to study Nitrogen management - Poultry litter 2014 | ecosystem: Environmental > Terrestrial > Soil > Agricultural land | place: USA: Georgia...
AACCCGGATGCAAAAGTCATTGCAGTCGATCCAAATGTCATTCCTTTAGGCTCGAAAGTTCATGTAGAAGGCTATGGTTATGCAACAGCAGCTGATACAGGTGGAGCAATTAATGGAAACAAAATTGACCTGCATATGTCTTCCGAGCAAGAAGCGGTAAACTGGGGTAACAAAACAGTTGACGTCACAATCGTTGAATAATGATTGACCAAAGTAGGTTATCCATACTTAGAAGGAAGAAACCTATTAAACTAAAAAAGTGGAGGCATCGATTACCGATGCTTCCACTTTTTTATATGTCATCCGAACGACTCGTTGATCTCATCTTCAGCAGGATCGTCCATAATTTCAATTTGGTTGTCCTGGGAGGAGTATCCGTAAATTCCAAAAACCATAATTAACACCGCAAATATACCGACTAAGACCTTTCTCATATTCAAGCCCCCGCAAAATGATGTCCACTCCTTAGTATAATAAAAAAGTGCGGGGAATACTACATCTATTTATGAGAATTTTAGACAAATGGGTCCATTCAAGTAAACGATTGTCGAAACATGTTTTTCGTTTAATTAAATCAAGTCTATAAAAACAGCTCATCCCAGTTGCTTCTGCTAGAGAAAGCTGTGATGAGCTGTTTTTATGTTTTTGGCGAAGATGAATCATCTTTTCTTCTGTGCGATAAAGAAGACTTGCCAGAGGCTTAGTCGCTTTTATACCCTTGCGGTGCAAGGCACCATCGGCTCACTGGTCAAAGGAAGGCCGACTCAAACCGCCCTTTGCGGGCAACTCACGGCTCTCCCTTTTGCAGGGCGCGTTTCCTTCACCTCCGGTCGATAAGTCGACATCGGTTCACTTTCGTTCACCGTATCTCCTTTATCTTACTCCGGTTCAGTCCAACTCGTACGTCTCTAAGCAGTCGCTTTCGCCTTCGGTGGCGTCTAGCTTCAACGACCAGCGACTAGCAAACTTCGCTCTTCTCCATTGCGATAAGTCAACATCAGCTCACTGGTGTTCGCTGTGTTTCCTTTATCTCATTGCGAAGCGCTCCAGTTTGTACGTCGCTGAACGGTCGTTTCAGCTTTCGGTGTTACGCGTACATTTGGCTGATTTGGTTTTGGAGTTTGGTGTCACGGATGTAGTCGTCGTAGCTCATTTCTTTGTCGATGATGCCGTTTGGTGTTATTTCAATGAGTCGGTTGGCGATGGTGTGAATGAATTCATGGTCATGGGATGTGAACAGGATCGATCCTTTGAATTTAATGAGTCCATTGTTTAAGGATGTAATGGATTCAAGGTCCAAGTGGTTTGTTGGTTCATCCAGTAACAGGACGTTTGCCCCCGAGAGCATCATTTTAGACAGCATGCAACGAACTTTTTCTCCTCCGGATAGGACGTTGGCTTTTTTCAGAGCTTGATCCCCTGAAAATAGCATTCTGCCGAGAAAGCCGCGTAAAAATGTTTCAGTCTGGTCTTCAGGAGAAAACTGACGCAGCCAATCAACCAGTGGCAAATCACTGTTATCAAAGTATTCGCTGTTATCTTTTGGGAAATAGGACTGTGATGTTGTCACTCCCCATTTGTACGTGCCAGAATCGGGTTCCATTTCACCCATTAAAATTTTGAAAAGTGTTGTTTTCGCAATATCATCTTTCCCGACAAACGCTATTTTGTCATCTTTATTCACTCGAAAGCTGACATGATCAAGCACTTTGTTCCCATCAATTGTTTTTGTTAAGTCATCGACGACCAACAGATCATTTCCGATTTCCCGATCCGGTGTAAAGGCGATGTACGGGTATTTTCTGGATGAAGGTTTAAGATCATCGAGCGTAATGTTATCTAATAATTTTTTTCGTGAAGTCGCTTGTTTGGATTTTGATGCGTTTGCACTAAAACGGGCAATAAAGGCTTGCAATTCTTTAATCTTGTCTTCTTTCTTTTTGTTTTCTTCTTGAGCCATTTTTGCTACGAGCTGACTGGACTCATACCAGAAGTCGTAGTTCCCTACATAGATTTCGATTTTTCCAAAGTCGACATCCGCGATATGTGTACAAACTTTATTTAGGAAATGGCGGTCGTGGGAAACGACGATCACTGTATTTTCAAAGTGAATTAAAAAGTCCTCAAGCCATTGGATTGCTTGGATATCCAGTCCGTTTGTCGGTTCGTCCAGAAGCAAAACATCCGGATTTCCAAAAAGACTTTGGGCCAGAAGGACCTTTACTTTTTGATCTCCTGCTAACTCAGCCATTGTTAGATCATGTAAGTCTTCGTCAATGCCGAGTCCCTTTAGTAGGACGGCTGCATCCGATTCCGCTTCCCATCCATTCATTTCCGCGAATTCGCCTTCAAGTTCCGCGGCTCGGATGCCGTCTGCTTCAGAAAAGTCCGGTTTCATGTAAATTTCATCTTTTTCCTGCTTCACTTTATATAATTCTTCATGACCCATGAGCACGGTTTCGAGAACCGGATACTCTTCAAATGCGAAATGGTCTTGTTTTAACATGGCAAGACGCTGGTTCGGATGAATGGATACGGATCCGGTCTGGGGCTCAATCTCTCCTGCTAAAATTTTTAAAAATGTCGATTTTCCCGCGCCATTTGCTCCAATCACACCGTAGCAATTACCGGGAGTAAATTTTAAATTCACTTCTTCAAATAGTTTTTTGTCGCCAAAGCGTAGGCTGACATCTGTAACGTTGAGCATATATGTTAGATCCTCCATTTTTATTGTTTTCATCTTAAGAATTAAAAGAGCAGGGGGACCTTGTATTCTCCCTGCTGTACATCGCTAGCTTACTTGATTTAAGCGGTTTCGTCAATTGCCATTGGGTTCTCTATTATTTCAAAGAATTATTGGGGAATCTGATGAATTCCAAGGGTTTCATAAGGGACCGTTATTTTAATTGCGATATTGTTAGCATCAAGGTCAATTTGTTCGGCAGCAATTTGAAAGTTGCTTTCAAATTCCATCGAGGTAATTGCTAAGTAAATCTCTTCCTCATTGGGATCAATCTGTACCCATTCCGGCACGTCGAAAAAGTTATTCATATACTGCATAATTCGTTTGTTTGGTAACTCGAGCAATCCAATGGAAAGCGAGCGCAATTTTAACACAACGTCTCCGTTATTTTGAACAATCGGCTCCAAACGGGCAGAGAGTGGAACCGTTGTAGAGAAGACAGGAAGTTCTCCTTGCAGGTGTACGTCTTCTTCGAGGGAGATGCTATATTGGTGCGGGCTTCCGGCTAACCACTGATCTAAATAGGCATTGATCAGATCGTTCAGATTTCCCTTAGTCGTACGGATAATAAATTCGGAGCTTTCTTGTTCGTCGATCGGCGTTTCCAATGTTCGATCCGGTTTGGTTGCCGGCCATAGAATAAAAGCAATTAAAAGAAGGAGGATCAATCCATTCAATGAAAGCAAAATGAAAAAAAGATGTTTCCATTTAGTTTGCTTGAACCGGGATTTTAGCCAATTCGTCATCTTTGATTCCTCCTGCCAGCAAAATATATTCTAATACACGTGTCGCCATTAGGTTGTAGCCCTGATAATTCGGGTGAAACTCGTCATCTGAAAGAAGTTCAATGTCATTATCCTGAAACAAGTCACTTGTTGGAATAAAACTGCTGTTTTCAATACGGTTGGCAATGGTGATCCCCGTATGATTATACTCATCAACAATCATGTCGAGTTCTTTAATATGAGGAAAATATTTTTCAAATGGATTATAAAATCCGATTAAATAAATATGCGCATCGGGATTGATCATGCGGACTTCATTAAAAATACGCTGCAGTCGTTTAGCGTAATTCGTTCGCTCCTCAACAAAATCCTGTAATTTTAAATCCATAAAATTTTCGCGCACGACTTTCATTAAATCATTTGCCCCAATCGTAATAAAGATGAGATCGGCATTTTGCAACTCGATTTCGACTTCTTCCTCTTCTTCAAGCCTTTCCAGTAACTGGTCTGAACGATTTCCTCTCCGTCCTAAATTGGTGAACGAGATCGTTGATTCCTCCTGGTTCAGCAGTTCATCCAGGATGCCGACATAGCCCCCTTGCTCGGTTTCATCTCCGACACCTTGGGTCAGTGAATCACCAATGGCGACAATGGATTGGTCCTGGTCGTCTAAGAGTCGAAGAACCTGGTTGGCCATTTCTTCTTGAACGTGACGAATTTGCTCCTCTGTACGATCTGAATCAAGAGGGGGGATTTTAAGTTTATCCTGTCTTTCTGCTTCAGGACTATCGAGAATAGGGGGAGTGGAACCGGACAGATTTCCTTCCCGGATTAAAAGAAAAACAATTCCTACTATAAGAATGATAACAATCAGTAGAACAATATGACGGATTTTATAGTTCATTCTATCACAACCTGTGCATCCTATTATATCGTATTTTATGTGGATATTAACATTAAAGTGGGCTGTTATGAGTCATTTTTCTCGCAGTGTAGCTCACCGGTCGATGGAAACAGAAAAATCCTGGATCTCTGTTTCTTTTTCCTTTCAAAAAAGGTGTGTCGTAAAACTTCCACTTCATCATTTAAAAATCCTCTAAAATTTGAAACAAGGGTTTGTCTGTAAAGATTGGATTGGTTCAATGGACTCTCCTCAGGGTGAAAAATGACCCGGCTAGATGAAGCCTGACTTTATTATATATATGTAACGTATTAGTTAAAAATAAATGAAATGAAAAACAAAAAAACCAGCCCTGTGGAACGATAGGCTGGTTGTAAATCGAATATGAGTTATTGACGTTCAGTACGGAGACGATAAGCTTCTTCAGCTGGGTTTACCCCGTGGATGACGGTGATTCCAGCGGATTTTGCTTTTTCAGCAGCTTCCGTTGTCTCGTTTGTAAATAAAATTTTCACTTGTTTGTTGACAAGCTGATCGATCAACTCGGATGAGATCTCACCTTCTACCCAAACAGCATCCACTGTTTCTGCTTCTTCAAGAACAGGTGTGGCATAGCCGAATCTTTGAAGTTGCTTCACAGCGTCTTCTTCGACGTTTACAGCGGCAATGGACTTTCTTTTTGCTCCGGCTTCGGTTCGATCATAAAGTGTTGCAAGAAGCCATTCAACTGCCATTTCTTCTTCATTTTCGTAAGCCGCTTCTTCTCCCGTAGCAACCGCAATAGCCTTATCGAGCGCAGCAATGATATCTTCAGGAGCTTCCAAACCAATGGATAGACGCACGAGTCCTGCAGAGACACCACTTGCTTTTAAATCTTCTTCATCCAATTGTTGGTGTGTTGTCGAAGCAGGATGAATGATTAAAGATTTTGCGTCTCCAACGTTCGCCACGTGAGACCAGAGTTGAATGTTGTCGATTAATTTTCTTCCGGCTTCACGGCCGCCTTTAATACCAAATGTGATAATAGAACCAAACCCGGTTTTAAAGTATTTTTTAGCCAGTTCGTGTGACTTGCTACCTTCGATACCAGGGAAGTTAATCCATTCAACAGCCGGATTGTTTTGTAGATAGTCGACGACAATTTCCGCATTTTTAACGTGACGCTCCATGCGTACGTGCAAGGATTCGAGACCTTGAACGAATAAAAACGCATTGAACGGGCTTAAAGCCGGCCCGATATCGCGCAGCAATTGGACGCGCAATTTCATGGCAAAAGCGGATTCTCCCAGGTCAGCATAACGAAGGTTATTGTAGCTTTCATCTGGAGTCGTAAAGCCAGGGAACTTGCCGTTTGTCCAATCAAAGTGGCCGCCGTCTACTACAACACCGCCGATGGAGGTACCGTGACCGCCAATCCACTTTGTAGCAGAGTGAACCACAACATCTGCTCCGAAGTTTATCGGTTTTGCAATATAAGGTGCGAATGTATTATCGATGATCAGCGGAATGCCATGTTTATGTGCAATGTCAGCGATACCTTCGATGTCGAGCACATTCAAACTTGGGTTTGTAATGGTTTCACCAAAAACAAGTTTTGTTTTATCTGTAATCGCATCTTCAATCGCTTGAAGGTCTGTTCCGTCTACAAATGTAACGTTGATCCCGTACTTTGGAAGTGTGTTTACAAATAAGTTATATGTACCTCCATACAAATTACTGTCCGCAATGATTTCATCTCCAGCTTCAGCAATATTTAAAATGGCAAAAGAAATGGCAGCCATTCCAGAAGCAACTGAAACCGCAGCAACCCCATCTTCTAATTGGGCAACACGTTCTTCAAAAGCGGCAAGCGTCGGGTTCGTTATGCGGGTGTAAATGTTTCCGGGTTTTGTCAGTCCAAAAACGCCTTGTGCATGTTCTGTATCCGGGAAAACATAAGAAGTTGTTTGATAGATTGGTAATGCGCGTGATCCTGTTTCTGAATCTGGCGTTTCCTGACCTGCATGCAAGAGAGCCGTTTCCGGTTTTTTAAATTCAAATTTAGACATTTTTAAATTCCTCCTTGAGATTTTAAAAGATTTCATTCTAGCTTTCGTTTGATAGAAGAGGAAATAAAAAGACCCTCTTTCATAAGAAGAGGGTCTTGTCGCTCCGATCCTCCTCTTATCTTCCAGATCGTGGGACCTGTAGGATTTAGCACCTTAAAGATAAGAAAACTTACCTTCTGGTTGCTGGGTTTCACCGGGCCTATTCCCTCCACCTCTCTAGATAAGAGATTTCAATTGTCAAATTATATACGAGTATATACATAAAAGAAAAAAATGTCAACGTTCATTTAAACAATCAATGATCCCTTGTTATCACTCTTTCCAAATGACGATAACTAGCTTAAGATAGGGGAAGGATAGAGACGAGGAGGAAAGTTCAGAAATGAGGAAACAGAATAGTTTTGAAACATCGGTCATTCATGATGGCTACAATCCAAGAGATTTTCTTGGCAGTTTGAATCCTCCGTTGTTTCAAACATCAACTTATGCATTTGACACAGCAGAACAAGGGGAGAACAGATTTGCTGGAATAGAGGAGGGGTATGTTTATTCACGGATGGGCAACCCAACCGTTTCGGCGCTGGAGGAAAAAATTGCTGTACTTGAAAATGGCGAGCGCGGCCTGGCTTTTTCATCAGGAATGGCTGCGATTTCAAGCGTCCTGATTGCGTTAACAAAAGCAAATGATCATATCGTCTGTTCGCCGGGATTATATGGAGCGACTTTTAACTTACTCCGTACGATGGAAGAAAAGTACAATGTGACGCATACCTTTTCAAATATGTCGACAAAAGCTGAGTTAAGGAAGGAAATGACAGAACAAACAGCGCTCATTTATGTCGAAACGCCGATTAACCCGACATTAAAATTAATCGATCTTCAAATGGTTGCGGAAGTGGCAAAGGAATATCAAGTTCCCGTTGTGGTCGATAATACATTTTCATCTCCTTATTTGCAGCGTCCGCTTGAATTGGGATGTGATGTCGTCGTCCATTCAGCGACAAAATATCTTGGAGGACATGGGGATGTGATTGCCGGACTGGCTGCCGGAAAGAAGAAATGGATGGATCTCGTCCAACAATCTGTTTTGAAAGATATGGGGAGTGTACTCGCACCGTTTCATGCGTGGCTTGTTATGAGAGGATTAAAAACATTACCTGTTCGATTGGATCGCCATTCAGATAATGCGGAATATGTTTTTGGAAAATTAAAAAGGCACCCGAAAGTAAAGCAAGTTTATTATCCGAATGATCGAAAACGTTTGGATTATCCTATTTTTAAAAAACAGATGAAAAAAGGCGGAGGCATGATCTCCTTTGAAATCGAGGGAACGAAAGCGGACGCTCAGAAGATGCTCAATCAGCTCTCGGTTATTCGGCTTGCTGTCAGTCTGGGAGATGTCGATACGTTAATCCAACATCCTGCGACGATGACACATGCATCGGTTGCACCTGAATTACGTGAAAAAATGGGCGTAACCGACCAGATGCTTCGCCTTTCTGTTGGACTTGAATCAGCTGAGGATATTTGGAAAGACTTAAAACAAGCCCTGGATCAAATAGAATGAATTTTTAGTTGCACATCGGCTGCTTTTCGGTATTTCACTTGTGAATGATAAAACTTCCATATAGCATAGATGGTTAAAAGTGAAGCGGATTATGCTATGATGGGAGAGGAAAGAGGTCGGTAGCGAGGAGGATAAAAGCCGAATGGATATCTATTCCTACATATTGTTATTTACGTTGATCCTAAACACCGCATTAGCGATCTCCATTATTTTCTTAGAACGGAAAGATGCGACGTCAATCTGGGCTTGGCTGTTAGTCCTCTTCTTTATTCCAATTTTGGGGTTTATTATTTATTTAATATTTGGTAAGCCGATTTATCGACGACGTATCTTCACATGGGATACAAAAAGCAGACTTGGCGTGAAGAAAGCAGTTCAGCAGCAGATCCGGGCCCTGAGTTCAAATACGTTTACTTTTAATAACCCGGAAATCGCAAAGTACGAAGATTTGATTTATATGCATTTAAGAAATGACGACGCGATTTATACGCAAAATAACGCCGTGGATGTCTTTACCGATGGACACGAAACGTTTAACCAATTACTAAAAGATCTGGAAAATGCAACAGATCATATCCATTTACAGTATTATATTGTACGTGCGGATGGCCTTGGCGATCGACTTGCCGAAGTATTGATTAAAAAGGCTAAAGAAGGCGTTGAGGTTCGCTTTTTATTCGATGATTTGGGATCCCGTCGGCTGAACAATCGATACATCAAAAGACTTCGTAGAGCGGGGATTCATGTAGAAGCTTTCTTTCCTTCTAAATTAATGCTGAATTTAAAAATTAACTACCGCAATCATAGGAAGCTCGTGATTATCGACGGGAAAATCGGTTATATTGGCGGTTTCAATGTAGGGGATGAATATTTAGGGAAAAGCCCGAAATTTGGTTATTGGCGGGACACCCATCTTCGTGTGCTTGGTTCGGCTGTACATAATATGCAGACTCGCTTTATTCTCGACTGGAACCAGGCCTCACGTGATGATATTTTGTACGAAGACCGCTATTATGCATCCGAGCCGTCCGGAGATATAGGAATCCAGATTGTTTCAAGCGGTCCGGATCAGGACTGGGAACAAATCAAAAACGGCTACATTAAAATGATTATGTCAGCTAAAAAGTACATTTATATTCAAACACCTTATTTTATTCCGGATGAAAGCATGAAAGATGCTTTAGAAATCGCTATACTCTCTGGTGTTGATGTTCGTGTGATGATTCCGAACAAGCCGGATCATCCGTTTGTATACTGGGCAACGCTGGCAAGTAGCGGGGAATTGTTAAATACTGGGGCAGATATTTATATTTATCAGGAAGGCTTTTTGCATGCGAAAAGTATCATTGTCGATGGAAAGATTTCGTCGGTTGGAACGGCGAATATTGATGTACGCAGTTTTCGTCTCAATTTTGAAGTAAATGCATTTTTATATAATGAAGAGCTTACCAAACGGCTGGAGGCCGCATTTGATGAAGATGTGAAAAAGTCCACCCAAATGACAAAGAAACTGTATGCCAAACGTTCTTTAGGTATTCGGTTTAAAGAAGCCATTTCCAGGCTGATTTCACCGGTACTCTAACAATAAGGGAGGGATTGAAATGGAGAAAAAACCTTGTTCCGAGTCACTCGCAATCAAGACGACGCACATCTTCCCACCCGATACGAACGCGGGAGGGACCTTGTTTGGAGGAAGATTGATGGCGCATATTGATGATCTTGCAGCCATTGCAGCCCGTAAACATGCGAGAAAGCCTGTCGTTACCGCATCTACAGATTCTGTTGATTTTTTAGCACCGATTACATTGGGTGATTTTATGCTGATGGAAGCATTTGTGACTTGGACACACCGCACCTCAATGGAAGTGTTTGTAAAAGTCATTGTGGAAGATATGGAAACAGGAAAGCGCACGATGTGCAGCACGGCCTTTTTAACATTTGTTGCTTTAGATGATCAAGGTAAACCAAGTACAGTACCTGAGGTTTATCCTGAAACGGAGCAGGAAAAAGAGCTCCATGCAGGGGCGGAGGAACGAGCGAAACATCGCCAAAAACGCCGTAAACGCTCGAAACAAATGGCCGAGCAATTCGCCGGATCTTGAGAGACAGCTCGAACTGTTTCAGAGCAAATAAAAAGGCTTGAGGGTACGCTGCATTACGTGAAGCTTCACTTCATCGGCGTTGTTCCTCAAGCTTTTTTCGTTTCTTTGACTTCCTCGTGTGTAATATGGTCTTCGGCCCACCCTTGGATTTCTCGAATGACAGGTTCTAATGCGCTTCCTTTGTCTGTCAGTTCATATTCAATGCGAACGGGGAATTCGGAGTATATGTTCCGTGAAATAATCCCTTCTCGTTCAAGCAACTTTAATCGGTCGGAGAGAAGGCGTCCACTGATCGGCATATCTGATTCCATCTCAGAAAAACGTTTGGGTCCATCAAGTAAATCGAACAAAATAAGGCCTACCCAGCGTGTGCTAATGAGTCCCATGGCTTTTTCGAAGCGTGGGCATAGCTGATTCATGGTGATTCACCTGCCTTTCCAGAATCATTCATCTAATACTTACAAAAAGTAACTATTTATCATACTACTAGAATGAGCACGGGAATGCAATAAGATGAACTCAAATGGTCCCTCGGTCTATTTTATGGAGAGAGGGATCGTTCGCACGTTATGCTATAAAAATGCATTGAGCTTAAGCTCCATAAGCTGAGTGATTCGTTCGTTTTCCGAAATGCATTCAAATCATCTAAAAGTATAAAGGATAAACTTGTTATTTTTCCTGGCATTGTGAAATAATAATAAGAAGAAATCGATGGAGGGATGAATATGGTAAGTCAGCAAATTCAAGAAAAATATGCAATACTCGCTCTAAAAACAGGTGTTAATTTGCAAAAGGGGCAGGCATTGATGATGAATGCCTCAATTGAAGGAGCGGATTTTGCCAAGATTGTTGCTAAAAAAGCATATGAAATGGGTGCGAAAGATGTGCATATTAATTGGGTTGATGATGAATTAACATTATTAAAATACACATACGCGCCGGACGAGGTACTTCAAAATATCCCTGAATGGAAAATTATGCTGCAGGATAGCTATGCCGAAGATGGGGCGGCAGTGTTAAATATTCGCTCCACCGATCCGGATTTATTAAAAGATATTGATCCCCAACGTGTTGCGATGGCACAAAAGGCGGCAGGAGAAGCATCAAAGAATTTCCGTTCTTATACGATGAATGATCGAATTGCCTGGTCCATTATTTCAATTCCATCTGCCGCTTGGGCCCAGAAAATCTTCCCGGACCAAACAGAAGAAGAAGCGATGGAAAGTCTTTGGGACGCAATTGTCAAAATTGTCCGGGTTGACAAGGAAGACCCGATTCAGGCGTGGAAAGAACATAATGAAACATTGAAAAAAGCGCGCGAAGTACTGAATGAACGAAACTATACAAAATTACATTTCAAAGCACCAGGTACAGACTTGGAGCTTGAACTTCCGGAAGGTCATATTTGGAAAGGTGGCTCGGCCCATACAGAAGGCGGTGGAGTTGAATTTAATCCGAATATGCCTACGGAAGAAGTGTTTTCCATGCCGCATAAATATGGTGTCAATGGGACGGTATCCAGTACGAAACCGCTCAACTATGGCGGAAGTGTGATTGATCATTTTATATTAACGTTTAAAGATGGGAAAGTTGTGGACTTTCAAGCGGAACAAGGGGAAGATGTTCTGAAACATTTGCTTGATTCTGATGAAGGGGCTCGTCGTCTCGGTGAGGTGGCTCTTGTGCCGCACGAATCTCCGGTATCCCAGTCCGGTCTCATTTTTTATAACACGTTGTTTGATGAAAACGCTTCGTGCCATATTGCGCTAGGAAAAGCGTATCCGACCAATATTAAAAATGGCTCCTCGATGAATGAAGAAGAACTCGATCAGCATGGTGTGAATGACAGTCTCGTTCATGTTGATTTCATGATTGGTTCACAGGAACTTGGTATTGATGGAGTCAAAAAGGATGGAACGACGGAGCCTGTTTTCCGAAAGGGAACATGGGCGATTGACATCCGCTAAAATAAATAAAAACGCATCGTTCTTGTTCGAACCCGACAGAACGATGCGTTTTAATGAAACTTGATTTTGCAGCTTCCTTTTGTTTTACTGCCTTTCAGCCGCACGACGTATCTTTTTTTCTCAGGTGTAAATGTATATTCCCCGGTTTTGTCTTCCGTTAACTCATCAAGCGTAACGATATGATTGGCCGTTGTGGCAAATGGAGCTATCTGGATTGCTAATGTTCCTTCTTCTACCTCTGCTTCATAATGAAGCGTGACGGGCTTTCCTTTTTTTAAGTGAAAATTAAAATCCTGGATTCCATCAAAAAATTGAACCGTAAACCGAGCGGTATTTTTCCACTTGACCGATTTTCCGTGAAAGCGTGTCAAGTTGAGTGTGATGATGTTCTTTTTAACCAAATAAATGAAGAGTGCAACCACCGCAAGAAGTGGGATAAAGCCGGCTAATTCAATGAAAAATTCCTTTGTATCTATTGGTTTCGCCCCCTCGGAGAGAAGATTACATGATGCCGTTTTTTACAAGAACGGCCGATATTTTCGTGTAGTCGTATTCGTCAGGCAAGGCTTCCTTTAAAGGTTTTAATCGTGGTTCATTCATTTGTTCACGGGCGTCGAGTACCTCCTTCTCTTCTTCTTCGCTAAAAAAGATTTCCCATTTGATAGGGTAGCCTTGTTTTGCTGCCTTAAATAAATGGTTTTGAACGGTTTGATCGGTGAGCTCCCGCCGTTTGGCAATTTCTTTAATCGTTTTTCCGTTTTGGAAAAGTTGGTAGCTGATTACATGGCTTGGCTGGTCATCCGCTTCCTGGCTTTTTTTCTTTCGAATAGGGGCTGGGCTATTGATTTGGACTTTTCTTTTCGCATCCGGGTTCTGTTCCCGCCATGTTTGAATAGCTGATAGGAAGACATCCCCGAATTGTTCGAATTTTTTCTCCCCGATCCCTTTAATTTGCAACATATCCTCCCTGGTCACAGGGAAATAACGACTCAGTTCTTTTAATGTGGCATCTGAAAACACGATATAAGGCGGAATGTTATTCTCATCCGCAATTTGTTTTCGTAATTCTCTCAAGTTCGTAAATAGGCTTTCTTCGTAATCGGCATCTTCAGTTGTCGGAATCGGCGCGGTATACATTTCTACAATCTGTTTTCCTTTTAAGACATCGACTGAGTTTTGGTTTAATTGCAGTACCGGATATTGTCCCTCTTCGATTGAAAGGAGTTGTTCCGCAATTAAAAAGTGAATCCATTCTGTTATGTCCCTTTCTGTATACGCAGAGAGTAAGCCATATGTGGAAAGTTTGGTTAAACCGACTTCTCGAATTCGTTTATCTTTTGATCCTTTTAAAACTTTTGATGTCATTGTCACCCCGTAACGCTCGTCCATTCGTTTGACGCAAGATAAAATCATTTGCGCCTCTGTCGTTAAATCCGTTTTTTCCTGTCGCTCGACGCAATTGCTGCATCGCTTGCAAGATATCGTGCTGCTGTTTTCACTAAAGTAGTTTAAGATAAACGAGGTGAGACAGCTGTGCGTATGGCAATAATTAATCATGGACTGCAGTTTTTGATATTCGCTTCGTTTCGCCGCGTCTTCCATCATCGATTGTTCGATTAAAAACTTTTGCAGCTGTATATCCTGCGGGGAAAACAGTAAAATACAATCACTTGGCTCTCCGTCCCGTCCAGCTCTGCCGGCTTCCTGGTAATACGATTCCAGATTCATTGGCATGGCGTAATGAATCACGTACCTTACGTTGGATTTATCAATCCCCATTCCAAATGCATTGGTAGCGACCATAATCGAAATTTGATCGTGGGTGAAAGCGGCTTGTGCTTCTTGTCTGTCCCGTTCGCTTAATCCGGCGTGATACTTTGCTGCGGAAATGCCGCGATCGATGAGCCGGTCGTACAGTGCATCGGCTTGTTTTCGTGTTGCAGTATAAATAATTCCCGATTCCCCTTCATGCCGGGAAAGAAACGTGCGGATGTAATTGAGTTTATTTTTTCCTTTAACAACATGAAAATTCAAGTTTTCTCTTTCGAAACCGGTATGGATCACATGCTGAATATGAAGCAACTGTTTGATATCGGTGATGACTTCTTCTGTTGCAGTAGCGGTCAAAGCCATGATAACCGGAATATTCGTCAGCTGTTGTAAATTGGGCACAATCGAGCGGTAGCTTGGCCGAAAATCATGGCCCCATTGGGAGATACAGTGTGCTTCATCAAAAGCAACAAGGGAAATGGTAATCTCTTGCAAGGAACGGATGAATGAGAAAGATTCAAATCGTTCCGGAGCGACATATAAAAATTCATAACGTTGATTTCGGACGTCCGTCAAGCGTCTATTTTGTTCCTCCGGTGTCAGGGAACTATTAATATAGGTTGCTGAAATGCCGAGCGCTAAAAGGGCGTCCACCTGATCTTTCATGAGTGAAATTAAAGGAGAAATGATGACAGCTGTCCCTTCAAGCGAAAGTCCGGGGACTTGATAGCAAAGAGACTTTCCTCCTCCGGTCGGCATAACGGCTAATGTGTTCTGTTGGTCTGTTACATGCTGGATTGTCTCTTCCTGCCCGGGACGGAAAGATTCAAACCCGAAATAGGTTTCCAGTATGTTTCGTTCTTTTGTAAGCATCGGGAAGCTCCTTTCAATGGTTCTCTCCGGCTGATTGATTTAAAATTCAAATGTCTGGGACTGCGATTACTCGTCCCACCGAAGTGCGTTTGGGACTGCGCTTCTTTGTCCCGCTAAAATGATGGACACATTGGATACTTCGTCTACTTTATCTTCACGGCGTTACTAAATACACCCGCCTGTACAGGCGGGTGATAAGTGCCGCCAAGTTCCGAAATAAGTGCGACTAAGGTTCAAGTGGAGTTAAAACTCCATCTGAACCAAGTCTACTTTATAGATTATCATATATGACGAGATTCGAAAATATAGCTTTCGTCGAAGAGCTTATTTACAGTGTCCGAAATCTTACTTTTAAAAAATTAAATTTAAATGTTTACTTTCCTGCACTTCGCATATACAATAACATTTAATTCTTTTGGCGGGAGGGAGACAAAATGGTTCCATCATTGCTGTTTGAGGTCATGCTTGTTTTGGCGCTCGGCATTGGTTCCCAGTGGCTGGCGTGGCGTTATCGTTTACCGGCAATCGTCATTATGTCGGTTACGGGGCTTTTGGTTGGGCCAATCTTTGGGCTGATCAATCCTGAAGAAAGCTTTGGCCCCATATATAGTACGATTATTTCTGTTGCTGTAGCAATTATTTTATTTGAAGGTAGTTTAAGCTTAAATTTTAAAGAAGTTCGGGATGCGGGAAAACCGATTTTAAGAATATCTACAATCGGGGCTTTTATTGCATGGATTCTCGGTGCCTTGACTGCGCATTATGTTGCTGGGCTTTCATGGGCCGTTGCCTTTGTAATCGGCGGGTTGTTTATTGTAACAGGCCCGACGGTTATTATGCCCCTCCTTCGTCAATCCAAGTTAAAACCCCGTCCAGCAAAGATATTAAAATGGGAAGGGATTGTTGTCGATCCGATTGGAGCTCTTCTGGCTGTTTTTGCCTTTGAAATTGTGACATTTATTGATGCAAGCACACCTGATGTCACTGCTCTTTTACTATTCTTTGCCGGATCGTTGTTCGCCGTGTTTTTTGGCTGGCTCTGCGGAAGGGTCATTGGTTGGGCGTTTGAGTATGGGTATATGCCGGAGTTTTTAAAATCCCCAAGTGTTTTTGTTGTTGTGATTCTATGTTTTACAATTGCGGATACCATTGTGCATGAAACGGGATTATTATCCGTTACCGCAATGGGAATTACCCTTGCAAACATGGGCATCAGCTCAATTTCCGATATGCGTCACTTTAAAGAGAATGTCTCGGTTTTATTAATATCGGCCATTTTTATTATGCTGACAGCTTCTTTGGAAAGAGAGATATTGGTACAAATTTTGAGTCCGAATATTATCGGATACGTCCTTTTAATGATGTTTGCTGTTCGACCGTTATCTATTTTTCTATCAACCATTCATACTGGTTTATCGTGGCAGGAAAAAATGCTTGTTGGCTGGATCGCACCGAGGGGAATCGTTGCTTTAACGGTTGCCGGTTATTTTGCCACGGTGATGCTTGATGCAGGCTATCCCGATGCGGGAATTTTAACATCGTTAACGTTTGCTCTCGTTTTGTTTACCGTTGTTGCCCATGGCTTTTCCATTGGCTGGCTTTCAGAAAAGCTTAATTTATCGAAAGAAGGGACGCCGGGAGCGCTTATTATCGGAAGTAACCGGTTTACCGTTGAATTAACGAAATCGCTAATGAAAGCTGATATTCCAGTAAAAATCGTTGACAGTTCCTGGGCGCGATTGAAAAGGGCTCGTACAGAAGGTGTTCCTTTTTACCATGGAAGTATTTTATCCGAGCAAACCGCGTATAATTTGGATACCATGCCTTATGAATATTTGCTCGCCTTAACGGACGACAATGCTTATAATTCACTTGTTTGTACGACTTTTCTTCCGGAATACGGCCGGTTTAACGTTTTCAAAGTAAGTCCATATAAAAAGCTAAAACACGGATATTCCAACGAAGTCGTTTCAAAAGTAGGCGGTCGGATT
>Ga0079226_10001752_pt1 | contig 16687 bp, 14 predicted proteins | sample Poulit2014_FD_76345 | JGI IMG/M metagenome (GOLD analysis project Ga0079226, IMG submission 76345) | Agricultural soil microbial communities from Georgia to study Nitrogen management - Poultry litter 2014 | ecosystem: Environmental > Terrestrial > Soil > Agricultural land | place: USA: Georgia...
GTACATCCCTTTTCATCCTGTTATCTAAAAAAACGGCATATCATCATGCATCATATCCACCACTTGACGGATTAACGGCAAATCATTTTCCACTTCCACATTCACGTCCACCTTTTCCATAAGCGGAGAAAGAACACGTGCTGTTTGTTGATTGACCATGACATTTTCCGGGATACCTTTCAGTGTCTCAATCAATTTTAAAAATTCATTCTGCAACACGGCAAAATCCGAACTATCTGTCAGCAGGTTATAATAAACAGCCGTGCCCTGAGCCCGGTCAACTGCCAATACCAATAATGGAAAAACCGGACGTTCACCTGGCTCATTTTGAACAGGCATGTCCATATATTCCATGGAAAATTCAATCGTTACCGCTAATGTGGTTTTTAATTTCTCAATCCGTTTCAATTCAAATTCCGAAACATTGAGTGGAACTTCAGATTTCTCAACATTATTTTCGCCCTTTTCCAAACCAATGACCTGATTATCAAATCCACTATTGCCATTTGCTTTGCGGGGTATTTTAACAAGGATTTGCTCGTCCAACAGCAAATCCGGCATTTCCAAGCCTTCCGTTAATTCCTGATAAACCTCCATCGTACGCTCAATGCCTAAGAGCATCAGCCTTGCCTCTTCATCATCCATAAGCCATGGATAAAAGCCCGGTTTATAGCTTGTGAACGAAGGCCAGCTTTTACGCCCGCGAAATGGAATATCATATGACTTCACTAACCTATAATCGTCCTTTTCCAAATCCTCCCGATCCTCAAAACTCAGAAGTAAACTGCGCTGACTGACAATGAAATCGAAATTAGGCGGCATATCTGACAGTGAGCCCATTAAAGAAGTGTATCCCTCATCGCCTATGTATACGGCCAAACCAAACACTTCGCCGCCTCCACCGAGGACGGAGCAATATATCCATTCCTTTGTGACAGGATCCTCAACCGCAAAAATATGCCCATCAAACATCATATCCCAAGGCTTCAGCTTCAGAAATTCCTTGGTTTTCAAAAAGAGGTCATGCCAAATATCTTTTTCTGGCGCCGTCTGTTCATAAGAGGTCAGCATATCTTTCAATTGCAAACGTATTTCCTGATTAATATCTTTAACCAGTTGTTTGCTGTCGGGAAAAGCCAGATCAACCTCGCCCATTAAGACTTCTCCCCTCGTATCCTCTTCAGGTGCAGCGTTTTTCGCACCAATACAGCGAGGATAGTTCACACCTTCTTCAGGTTCCATTTGTTTGCTTAAGACAATTTCATGATGCCAGTCATCACCAAAATCGTATACATACGTTATTTTATCTTTAGACATTTTAAACCAGTCGGCTAACATTTCTTGATGCTCGTTGTATGATACTTGACCGCCGAAGAGATCAGTAAAGCCGTCGTTATTTTCACCTGTAATTTCCAGATCGTTGGCACGCTTGCCATTTATTTTATTCGTAAAAAAACTGTGCAAATGATTATTATCCCAGTCAAAGACAACCTGTAAAATGCGATGCAAATGATAGAACGTTGTATTTTCATTCAATTGTATTTTTCGCCATACAGGGATACCGACATGCTTCAACGTCACTTTCAGTTCATAAATCATAGCCTCACCCCTTTTTTTGTATAGTGTAGCACATAATTGAACTTTGCCTCATCTTGTCAGCCATATCCAATGTCCGGCATAGCCTGTGCTTCACTTTCACACAAAAAATCAGCTTATAAGTCAATCTGTTTAATGACTTTGGCTGGGTTGCCTCCAACGACAACATTATCCGGTACGTCTTTAGTAACGACTGAACCTGATGCGATGACAACATTATTTCCTGCGTTTACACCTGAGTTTATTATTGAACCCCCGCCAATCCACACACTGTCTCCAAAAGTAATAGGCTTTGCGTATTCTTTACCGGTATTGCGTTCGGTTGGATTAAGTGGATGTGTTGCCGTGTAGATTTGCACATTAGGGCCAAGCATACAATTATTTCCGAATCGTACTTCACAAACATCTAAAATGATACAGTCGAAGTTTGCAAAAAAGTTTTCTCCAACGTGTGTGTTATAACCATAATCAAACCGAATATTTGGTTCCATATATACGGTTTCTCCAGTTGAACCGAGCAACTCCTTTAACAATATTGAACGCTTTTCCACTTCAGTTTCTAACGTTTGATTATATAGTCTGACTTTTCGTCTCGCTTCCTCACGTTCCTTTATTAATACCGGGTCATCAGGGTTGTACATCTCCCCGGCCAGCATCTTCTCTTTTTCTGTTCTCATATGTACATCACCTTTTTGAATGTAATCAGATTGCTTAAAAACAGTCCGTTTTGGCTTTTTTTCAATCTATACCAAAACGAACTACTTATTGTCTTATGGTGTTTTTCTTTCACTGACCGAGTTCCGGTAAATCATTTCATGCGGGACGATAATTTGCTTGGCTGTATCCAGCTTATCGACAGTTTTTTCAATTAAAGCATTTGCCGCCCGTGCCCCAAGGTCATGTATAGAGACATCAACTGTCGTAAGCGCAGGGGTTGTGATTTCAGACAAATAAATATTGTTAAAACTGACAAGAGACATATCTTCCGGGACTGAAATCCCGCTTTCCTTCAATGTGCTCAATACACCAAGGCTCATTAAGTCATCACTGACAACAAGGCCAGTCGGCAGTATATTCAGCGAAAGCAGCAATTCAACCGCTTCACGGCCGCCGGATTTCAGAAACTCTGTATGAATTTTATAATTCTCATATTTTGTCAAACCGGCCTCTTCTATCGCTGATTCATACCCGGATTCACGATCTTTCGTCACAAATAAATCTTTCGAACCGCCGATAAAGGCTATTTTGTCATGACCCATGTTGATGAGGTATTCTGTAATTTCCTTGCCTGCCAAAAAATTATCGTTGTCAACATATGTTATTTCACGATCATGGTCAGAGGGTTTACCAACCATGACAAAGGGGAAGTTTTTCTCATGCAAAAATGATGCAACAGGATCACCCTGCCTGGAATAAAGCAGAATAATACCATCTACATAGCTGCCATAAACCATTCGTTCCACTTCATCGTAGATTTCAGTTTGTGTATTCCCGCTTGAAAGGACAAGTGAATATTGCACATCGTGAGTGACCGATCCAATACCACGCAAGACTTCCGGAAAAAACGGATTCTGCAATGCTTTGTCGGCTGGAGACGGCATCACGACTCCAATGGCTTTTGTCGATTTCACTGCAAGGTTGCGTGCATTGACATTTGGGTGGTAGCCTAACTCTTTCATTGCTTTTCTCACTCTGTCTTTCGTATCCGGACTGATCCTCGAATTATCCGCAATGACACGAGATACCGTAGAGGGAGCCACGCCTGTCGCTTTTGCTACATCTTTGATTGTTACCAACTGTTTCTCACCCTCTACACGTTTTTTATTATTGTACTAAAGATACTGTCTGTTTTCCATCTGCTTCCAGCATAACTTTTTGATCAGCTTCCATGCCGTGAACACGAACCTGAATATTCTCATACAAAGGAGTAAAGCTGCCATGCTGATCCTTCACAGTCACAGTTATATAATCTTCAGATGATTGAATCTCAAATTCCATAGCCAGAAACTCATTCTGCTCGTAAGCAAATGTTTCACCATCATCATCATAGTACGTAAAAGTGTACGTTTGACCTTGTGAACCTGCATATACATCCATATAAATGTTTTTCATTGTTTTATCATTATTCGAAACCTGATCTGTCTGCATAACAGCTGTACCTTTCTTAACAAAAATAGGCATATGGTCAAGTTCAGCGTGGATCAAATGTGTCTTTCCGCCGTTAAACGTCTCACCTGTGGAATATTCCACCCATTCACCGGAAGGAAGATAGACTGCCCTGTCTGTGACAGAGGGCGATAATATTGGTGCAATGATGACATTGTCACCTATCATAAACTGGTCATTCAGGTCATATGTCTTTGGATCATTCGGGTATTCCATGAATAGCGGACGCATAACCGGAAGACCTTCCTTGCTTGCGATGTAAAATAATGTATAAAGCTGCGGCATCCACCGATAACGCATTTGAATATATTTCCGTAAAATCGATTCATATGCACTGAACTGCCATGGTTCCTGGTAACGTGTGCTAATTGCTGAATGATTACGGAAATAAGGCGTGAACGCACCAACCTGTGTCCAGCGTACCAGTAGTTCTCCTTTTGTGTCATGTGCAAATCCGCCAACATCCGGACCGGCAAACGCGACCCCTGACAGCCCCAGATTCATAACCATTGGGAGAGCCATTTGCAAGTGCTCCCAGAAACTGCGATTATCACCGGTCCAAACGGAAGCATACCGTTGTATACCGGCATATCCCGCTCTCGTCAGCAGAAACGGACGCTTGCCTTTAAGCTGCTGTTTCATGCTTTCATACGTCACTTGGCTCATAAGCAGGCCATAAATGTTGTGCAGTTCACGGTGTGTCTTCGGATCTCCGTCGTTTTGATGCATAACCCGTGTATCCATCGTTTTCGTTTCATTAAAAACAGCCGGTTCGTTCATATCATTCCAGATGCCTTCGATTCCAATATTTGAGTAAAATTCGTGCTTATCAGCCCACCATTGACGGGCTTCTTCATCTGTAAAGTCCGGAAATGCACTGTTGCCCGGCCAAACTTCCCCAAAGTAAACATCGCCTTCGATGTATTTACAAAAATGATCTTGACGAATTCCTTCAAGATATATTGGATACTCCACATCTTTTTTAACGCCTGGATTAACAATCGGAACGACCCTTATTCCTATTGATTTTAAATCCTTTATCAGCTTTGCAGGATTCGGAAATTTTTCCTTATCAAATGTGAAAACACGATAACCATTCATATAGTGGATATCCAAGTGAATGGCATCCAGCGGTATATCCCGTTCTATAAAGTTTTGTGCTATCTCACGCACCTTTTCTTCCGATTCATAACTATAACGTGATTGATGGTAACCGATGGCCCACTTTGGCGGAAGCGGCATTCTTCCTGTCAAATGTGTATACTTTCTTAGAACTGATTTTGGATCAGGACCCGCCATAACATAGTAGTCAAGCTGACCGCCTTCCGCTTCAAATGAATACATATCATCATGTGTCTTCATGTCAAATACCATCCGGAAAGTATTATCAAAAAACACACCATAAACAAGCCCATCACGCAACGTCATGAAAAAGGGTATCGATTCATAGAGCGGATCCGTTTCTGGATTATGGGGTGCATAAACATCTGTATTCCACATCTCATATTTATCGCCCCGTTTGTTAAGGTGGCCTGACTTTTCACCAAAACCATAAAAATGATCGTTTTCACCCATTTTTTTAAAGGCAATGACTTCACCATTCTCCCGGCTTGCCATCCCGCGTTCGCCTTCTTCAAGTAAAATATTGCCATCAAGATCCTTTATGGTGATACGAAACGGCGACTTCCGGATTTCTGCCCTCAGCCCTTTGGTATTCAGAACCAAACCCTCTGCTGAATCAATTTCTGTCACATCAACTTCCTCTGGTTTAGTCACAACAGCATAAGAAGTATCTGTGGTCGGCTCATTGTTCTGATTCATGACAATCCTTACGATCGATGATGTATGGAACAGCACTTTCACATATCCGTTATCACATTCAAATAAATAGCCTTCTTCTGATTTCTTAACGGATGTTACACTGCCTATATCGTAATAGTTAACTTTTTCTGATTTATTTTCATTGCCCGGATGTATGGCAAAACTTGTGTCTTCAAGCATTATGTTATTCCTCCTACTTGTCAAATTACAGCGTTTTAACCTTTAGATCCGCCCGCAGTTAAACCGGAAATAAGATAACGCTGCAAGAATAAATAGATAGCTGCGATCGGTACTGCGACCAATATCGAACCTGCCGCAAACCGCGTAAAGTTATTGGAAAACTGATCATTAATAAAATTAAAAAGGCCGACTGCCAATGTATAGTTCTCTTCGCTTGTCAATACGATTGAAGGAAGCAGAAAATCAAACATCGGCATCATAAAATTAAACAATGCTACCACAGCAAGAATCGGCTTTGCCAAAGGCAGCATAATACTCCAGAACACCCTTAAATGCCCGGCTCCGTCAATTCTTGCCGCCTGATCCAATTCACGCGGGATCGTATCAAAATAACCTTTTACAAGCCATGCATTAAACGGAATCTGTCCGCCAAGGTAAATCAGGATTAGCCCTGTCAGCGTGTCCAGCAGTCCAATAATATTCAAGAAAATATATAACGCCACCATCGCCATCATGACGGGAAACATTTGCAGCAGCAGAAATATATATAAGCCATTCTTTCTGCCGACAAACTGGTATCTCGAGAATGCATAGGCTACAAAAGAAGTAATGACAACACTCCCTGCAGCAACAACTGTTGAAACGATCAGTGAATTTTTATACCAAATTAGGTAGTCGCTCTCCGCACTGAAAAGCCATTTATAATGTTCTATTGAGAAATTTTCCGGAATAAGGGACGATGAATACAAACTGCTCCCTTGATTGAAAGACATACCAACGGTCCAGATTAAGGGATAGAATATAATAATCGAAATAACGGCAATCACCAGGTATATAGCTGTCACTTCAATTTTTGATTTCGTTTTCTGATTCATTATATTTCACCCTCTTCCTTAAATGATCGCGTCTGTCTGAATTGATAAAAAGCAAACCCCGATATGAGAAGTCCCATGATGATGGAAATGACGGCAGCCATCGCGTAATTGTTCGTATCAAACGTCAATTTATATACCCAGGAAATCAATATATCCGTTCCGCCTGCATTTTGTCCCCTTACCGGCGGACCACCCTCGTTGAACAGGTATATAATATTGAAGTTGTTAAAATTTTGCGCGTACTGCATAATCAGCAATGGTGCTGTAGCAAACATGACATGCGGAAATGTAATATGCCGGAATTTCTGTAAGCGTGAACCGCCATCAACATCCGCTGCCTCATACCAATCTTTTGAAATGCTCTGCAGAACACCTGTAAATAGCGCAAATACAAATGGGAATCCCAGCCATGTCTGTATCATAATAATGGCAATTCTGGCGTAAAACGGATCGCTCAGCCAAGGAAGCCCATCACCGCCAATCAGCGGAATGATAATATCTCTGTTAATAGCGCCGAACTCATCATTAAACATTGCTGCAAATATTAAAATGGTTACAAATGCAGGGACAGCCCACGGCAGAATCAGAATAGTCCGGATGAGCTTCTTGAATTTGATTCTTGGATCATTCACCATGACTGCCAAAAAAAGACCGACACCAATTTGTAAAGTGGTTGCTACGACTGTCCAAACAATCGTCCAGGCAAAAACACTGATAAAAGTGTCTTTCCACATATCAACTGATATCAGATTTTTAAAGTTTTCAAATCCTACCCAGTCAACTAAATGTCTTGGCGGTGAATTAAACAAATTATAGTTTGTGAACGCAAGAAGGACTGAGAAAATCAGCGGGAAGATAACCACGAAAACCATGAGAAGCAATCCCGGCAGTGTCATTAAATACGGAAAAGCGGTATCATACACAGTCCGCATTGTTTCTTTAAAAGGCAGCGGTTTCCATCCATCACGGATTTTCATCGCCTGTTTGCGTGCATCCAGCACGTTAAAGACGTATAAGGTTCCCAAGATAATCAACGCAATCAGTGAAAGAACACCAAAAACCAGAAGCCGGATGGAATGGTCGGTTCCGGGGATTGTCCCCAGCGTCCGCAGACCCCACAAACCGTAATTAAGCCAAGGCAATACCGTAATCAGAAAGGATGTTTCAATGATAATGAAAATAACACCTTTCAGATACCGGCGGTTATATAATTGACCAAACCCGGCAAAAACAATTGATAGTAGCATAGCTAAAGTTGGATTATGTTTTCCGGCTAGCTTTGTTCTAACTGATGAAGACAATATCAGCACCCCCTTAATTCATGAAGGGGAGAGAGCGGGCTCTCCCCCCAAAGTTATTCTCCTTGTCCGCTCGCTTCTATATTTGTTTTAATCTGTTTAACTGCTTCGTCCAATACCGGTTTCGGATCTTCACCTTCAGCAAGGAATTGCAGCGCATTGTTAAATGGCTCCCATACTTGCTGCATTGCCGGTGTACTTGGCATTGGCACACCATGTTCAATCTGGTCGGCAAATGCTGAATAAATCGGATCTTCAATAGATTCAAGTGCTTCTTTGTTTGGAGGCAGTTCGCCCGCAACCTCATAATAGTATTGAAGATTTTCCTTGTTTGTCATAAACTCAGCCAAATCGTGTGCCCAATCCTTCTTTTCCGAGTAATAGGAAACCATCCAAGATTTTACCCCGACAAATGTCTGAGCAGGTTCACCATTGATCGACGGAAATGGCGCAAATGCCAAACTGTCACCGAGAGCATCTTTATATCCGACAATACTCCACGGCCCGTTGATAACCGCGCCGACTTTACCTTCATTAAAGAGTCCATCGATAACATCTGTTGTTGTAGATGGCGGAATTTTTCCTGAACCGAAGAAAGACTGATAGAATTCAGCAGCCTCCACGGAACCTTCATTATTCAAACCGATGTCGTTAACGTCATAGTCACCGGTATCACCGCCGAATATATAACCGCCATAGTTGTAGAAAAATGGCATACTGAAATACAAGTCGTTCGGTTTCATCAGAAAACCATATTCATCACTGTCAGGATTCGTATTGTTTTCCAAAATACGTTTTAAATCCTCTGCTGTTTCAGGTGCTTGTTCAACAATATCTGTATTATAGAAAATACCGTACGTCTCTATAACAGCAGGATAACCGTAGTAATTCGTTTCCCCATCATAGTTGTATGTAACGGCATCGACCGCGGCATCACTGTATCCTTCAAGTGCTCCATCAGAAAATTCGACAGGTTCTGCCAGCCCCTGCGCTACAATATTTCCAATTCGATCATGCGGCTGAAAAAATAAATCAGGTCCGTTTCCCTCTGGACCGGCCAACGACAGCTCCTGAGTCTGATCCAGCATTGACACAGTATCCACGTTTACTTTAATGCCCTTTTCCTCTTCATACCTGGCTGCGATTTCTTCAATTGCCTTCAGTTGTTTTTCTTCATCATTTGCCCAGATTGTCAGTGACTCAGGTTTCTCAGCTTTTTCATCTGAACCTTCCTCACCATTCCCTTCAGCTTCATCCGGACGGTCCGGTGTACATGCTGTCAACAACAAAGTGACTGCAATGAATCCGGCCAACACAAGAAATGAAAGCTTCTTATTCATAAGATTTCCCCCTTCAGGATTTTGTAAGTTGCGAAACCGTTTGCACAACTTCTGGTACCTATTTTATTATTAATTATTAATTTGTGCAACCGATTTCATTAAAATTTTTCAAAAAACACGAATAAGATTGACAAATTTGCCTCTATTGATTAAGTTTAAATTAATAACTTGAGGGCAATGCATTGTATTTAAGGCAACAACCCCGTTTTCTGAGAAGAAACGGGGTTGTTTTTTTCTGCAATGATTAACGATTTCATTAAAATACAGGAAGGAGTATTTCAATATGAATAAAGAAGCTGTCTATCACAGACCAAAGGGTAATTTTGCCTATGCCTATGACAGAGAAAAACTGCACATTAGACTGCGGACGAAAAAAAATGACATAAAAAAGGTGAATTTAATCCACGGTGACCCTTATGACTGGACCGAGGCGGGCTGGACACATCACTGTACCAGCATGTTTTTAGAGGCCAGTGATGCACTGTTTGACCATTGGATGATTGAAATCGTGCCCCCATTCCGGCGGCTGCGTTATGGGTTTGAGCTGATCAGCGGGAATGAAAAACTGTTCTATACTGAAAAAGGTTTTTACCATGAAGCGCCGCTTGATGATATACACTATTATTTTTGTTTCCCTTTTCTAAATGAATCAGATGTGTTTCAACCGCCTGAATGGGTTAAAGATACCATTTGGTACCAAATCTTTCCCGAGCGATTCGCAAATGGCGACCGTTCAAATGACCCTGATGGTGTATTGGAGTGGGGCAGTGAAGATCCCGCACAAAACAACTTTTTTGGCGGTGACTTTCAAGGGGTTATCGATCACCTTGACTATCTGGCGGATCTCGGTATTAATGGTATCTATTTCACACCGATTTTCAAAGCATATTCCAACCATAAATACGACACAATTGACTATATGGAAATAGATCCTCAATTCGGCGATAAAGAGAAGTTCCGGGAACTGGTTGACAGGTGCCATGAAAAAGGAATGCGAATTATGCTGGATGCTGTTTTCAACCACAGCGGCTATTATTTCCCGCCGTTTCAGGATGTGATTGAAAAAGGAATGTCGTCACCTTATGCTGACTGGTTTCATATCCGCGATATTCCGATAAAAACCGAACCGCAGCCAAATTTTGATTCGTTTGGTTTCACCCCTCACATGCCCAAATTGAACACAGACAACCCGGAAGTGAAAAAATATCTGCTCGATGTCGCGTCCTATTGGATTGATGAATTTGACATCGACGGCTGGCGTCTGGATGTTGCAAATGAAGTGGACCATACATTTTGGCGGGAATTCAGACAGCAGGTAAGAAACATCAAGCCTGACGTTTATATTCTCGGTGAAATATGGCACGATGCCATGCCATGGCTGGAGGGAGATCAGTTCGACGCGGTTATGAACTATCCATTTACCTTAGCGGCTATAGACTATCTGGCGAAAGATAAACTGACAGCTGAAGGGTTTGCCAATCAAGTTTCAAGCGTACTCGCCTCCTATCCGGAAAATGTCAGTGAAGTCGCGTTTAACTTATTGGGGAGCCATGATACGCCACGAATTCTTACACAATGTCAAGATGATAAACAGAAAGTCAGGCTGCTCTATGTTTTACAAATGTCTTTTACAGGAACACCCTGCATTTATTATGGTGATGAGGTTGGAATGACTGGCGGCGAAGATCCTGAATGCCGCAAATGTATGATCTGGGATAAAAATAAACAGGATCTTGAATTAAAATCTTTTCTGCAGCAACTGATCCAATTACATAACAAAGAAAAAGCCTTTGGCAGCAGAGGGAAATTTCAAATATCCGAAGCGAATTCCGATACCAATCATCTTATTTATTCAAAAACGTACAACGATGAAAAAATTTATATTGTATTGAATCCTTCTGACCAACCAATACAGATACACTTTCAAGAATCTAAATTGCTGGATTTATGGTCCAATGAGTCTCTTCCGGGAGACAAGCTGCTGACAGTAAATTCGAATGACTTTTTCATTGCAAAAGTTCAATAACGGAGGGATGATCCATGTATAATCAATGGTGGAAGGAAAGCGTTGTTTACCAAATTTACCCGAGAAGTTTTAATGACAGCAACGGAGATGGGATTGGTGATTTAAACGGCATCATTGAAAAGTTGGACTATTTACGCAATCTCGGTGTTGATGTTATATGGCTTTCTCCTGTCTATCAATCTCCAAACGATGACAATGGGTATGATATTAGTGACTATCATGCAATCATGCCGGAATTTGGTGATATGAATGACTGGGAACTATTGCTTGAAGAAACTCATAAGCGCGGCATGAAATTGATCATGGATTTAGTCGTCAACCACACGTCAGATGAACACCCTTGGTTTATCAAATCGCGAACATCCAAAAATAATCATCATCGTGACTTTTACATCTGGCGTGAGCGTCCAAACAACTGGGAATCAGCTTTCAGCGGTCCCGCCTGGACATACGACAAAACAACCGATGAATATTATCTTCATTTATTTTCCGAAAAGCAGCCTGATTTAAATTGGGAAAACCCGTCAATGCGAAACGATATCTATAACATGATGAAGTGGTGGCTTGATAAAGGAATAGATGGATTTCGGATGGATGTCATCAATTTTATTTCTAAAGATCAGCGTTTTCCCGATGGCAAAAGTGAACCTGGGAAATTATACACTTCCGGCAGTGATTACTATATGAATGGACCGCGGATACATGACTTTTTACAGGAAATGAACCAGGAAGTGCTATCACATTATAATATTATGACTGTCGGTGAAATGCCGGGTGTAACACCGGAAGAAGCAAAGCAGTATACGGCGGATAAGCGGCGGGAATTAAACATGGTATTTCACTTTGAGCATATGGATATCGACGCGGGACCAGGCGGAAAATGGGATAACACTCGCTGGTCTCTTGCAAAGTTGAAAAAAATCCTGTCCAAATGGCAAACAGAACTGGATGATGAAGGCTGGAACAGTTTATATTGGAACAACCATGACCAGCCAAGAGTCGTATCCCGGTTCGGAAATGACGGCAAATATCGTGTCAAATCAGCAAAAATGCTTGCCACAACATTGCACATGATGAAAGGAACACCATATATTTACCAAGGTGAGGAACTTGGTATGACGAACGTGAATTTTGACAGCATTTCGGATTATCGGGACATTGAAACCTTGAATATATATAACGAAAAACGCGCTGAAAATGCTGATTTAGATAAAATCATGGATGCTGTTCATAAAAAATCACGCGACAACGCCCGTACACCAATGCAATGGGATGACAGTCAAAATGCCGGATTTACTAAGGGAGAACCTTGGATTAAGATTAATGCAAACTATAAGGAGATTAACGCCAAACAAGCCGTGAATAAGCCTGATTCAATCTACCACTATTACAGACAATTAATCAGACTGCGGAAAACGTACCCAATCATTGTTTATGGAAGTTATAAATTACTGCTGCCAGATAACGAAGAAATATTTTCCTACAAACGCGAACTTGAAAATGAACGATTATTGGTGATCAGCAACTTTACTGACAGGAAAATCGCTTATATGATACCGCAAGAATTCAAGTATGCAGAAAAGCTAATCGGAAATTACGTTCATTCAGTAAACAAACCGTTGTCTGATATCGAACTAAAACCATACGAAACCTGCGTGTATTATACTCGCGCTAAATAAGTATGACGTATAGGCACTGGTCGACATTCAATACAAGGCCCGTCGATTGATCTTAAAAGCGGCTATCACCTGCATTACGCAGAACTGAGACTGACGGACATACACATATGATAGAAGGCTATATACAACAGTATCAAAAAGTTGAGCGGGAAAGTCGCAAGCCCGCTCGCTTTTTCTGGTATATTTTTGCGAAAAATGCGATAATAGATTAACCATAAAAGGAGTGATGATTCGTGTACGAGAAAAAACGGCCTAAAAAACCAGTCATTAACGAACCAGGCTGGACTGTCGATGATTATTATCAGCTGCCGGAAGATGATAACCAATACGAGATTGTCAATGGCATTCTTGAGCTTAAACCATCACCTTCAACTACACATCAGCGGGTCAGCCATCGTCTGGAGCGAACATTGACAGACTCATGCGAAAACGATTATATCATTATCGATTCGCCGATTGATGTCATTCTTTCTGACTTTGAAACGCGTCAGCCGGATATTCTGATGATCCACCGCAGCCGTGAATATATCATTGAGGAACATGCTATAGCCGGACCACCGGATTTGGTCGTTGAGATCCTCTCCCCTAATAGTGCAAACCGTGACCGGATAATGAAAAAGGAAAGCTATGCCGCGTTTCGCGTACCTGAATACTGGATTGTGGACTATAAAAATGAAGCGATCGAGCAATACACACTGGGTCCCGATCAAACAAAATATAACTTAATGAATGTTTTTGAAGCGGACGACATTGTCACCTCAGACTTCCTGCCATGTGTATCATTTACGGTGAAAAATGGCATAAAGATTTGATAACCCTGCAAGCACCACCGCCCACCGCTGATTTAAACCACAAGGAAAAGCTTAATTCACATTTATTATTAGTTGCACAGGATTACTATAGCCAGAGCCTATCATAACCATAGAAAATGGCTTATTGATGTTACGGTTCCAACCTTTTACGATAGATATATACCATTTTTAAGGAGGTCATATATTTGAGTAAAGCAGTTTTCTATCATGCAGGATGCCCGGTATGTCAAGATGCCGAAAAGAACATGCTTGGGTTTTTGGACAGTTCAAAAGTAGATGTGGAGATCGTTGATTTTAATAATGATGCGTCACGTATCAGCGAGGCCGAATCTGCCGGCGTGAAGTCAGTTCCTGCACTCGTTTTAGATGGCCAGCCCTACCATATCAACTACGGAGCAAGCATGGAAGATGTGAAAAACGGATAGATTAATAAATATGAGAGGCATCGGAATGATGCACTCTCATTTTAATTTTTCGCTTCTAGTATATTGGCAGATGATCCGCTTTCACCTGACTTTTGAACTTCCCCGCCAGTTTCCATCACCTGATCAATAAACGCTCTTGTCGCCATGCACATGAATTTATCTTTTCTGTAAATGAAGCCGATTTTTCTTTCCATTGTCGGATTCACCAGCCTGACGTTTACAATCTGCGGATGGGTTAAATAGTTAAGATATGGCTCAGGCAAGACGGTAACACCGATACCTTCAGAAACCATTTGCGTCAAGGAATCCAGTGTGGTCATCTCCAATGTCGGATTCAGTTTAATTCCGATATGTTCACAATGCCGGTCAATCAGCTGACGCAGGAAATAATTTTCCGGCAGCAAAATGGTTGGTTCCCGTTCAAGAGCTGACAAGTCAACCTCGTTTATACCAGCAAGTGGATGCCCCGCAGGAACCGCCAGTGAAAGTTCTTCGGTAAATAGTGGGATCGAAGCAAACTCTTCTTCCTTCACCGGCAGAAATGAAACGCCAAGATCCAAGCGGTTTTCGAGCAACCCTGTTTTGATATCACCAGTCCTTAATCCATGCACAGACAAATCAATATTTGGATGCAATTGCTTAAACTTTGAAATGGCAGGCGGCAGCAAATAGCTGACACATGTCAACAGAGAACCGATCGTCAGTTTTCCAGTCTGCAGACCGTTTAAATCTTTCAGGGCAGCCTGAGCCTGTTCGATTTCATAAAATACCCGTTCACCATGCCGCAGCAGAATTTTTCCCGCTTCTGTCAAAGCCGTTTTTTTACCGATGCGGTCAAACAGCGGAATACCCACTTCACCTTCCAATATCTTAATCTGCTGGCTGAGCGTGGGCTGGGAAATATTTAATTGCTCAGCAGCCCGTGAAAAATGAAGTTCTTTGCTGACTGCCATAAAATATTCAAGCTGTCTCAGCTCCATTTCATTGATACCCTTTCAATTCATAGATTTTAACTATTATTATGAATGGAATCATTAGACTATACAATCGTTTTGCTTTTGGCAATCATATTATATTTAAGTGGCAGCCATATTATATTTTAAAAGTCCTTTTCCATTAACCAAAAACTGTAAGTCTATTCTTTTTCCTGTACCCAAAGGTCTTTATTCTGACCTGCCTCGCCAAAGTCATCAAATATCTGTATTTGCTCTTCCTTAAAACCCTTCCATGCGTCAATCATTGCTTGCTTATTTTCATCAGTTTTAGCATCCAGGAATTTTTCTGCAAGGTCATGCACCTTAATAGCATCATCCATGTTATTCTTATAATCTGTCATTACATCCTTAAGAACCTGAGGTATATAATTCTCTGATACATATACATCCTTTACGCCTTCAGCACCTTCCAGCAACTTATCTGATGCCCCTTCCAATTCATTAGCCCAGCCGCCCGCATAAGCTGTATCAACTACGGACAGGGCAAATTCAAAATCATTCATCCCATCTGTCAAAGTTTCCTCTTGAGGTACAAGCTCATTAGCCATGTCTCCTACATGCATCTCATAGTCCTCTGCTGTCTTCTCTGACTCTCCGCATCCTGCTAATCCTGCAGCTCCAATTGCCAACAATCCTGTCAATGCAATCTGTTTAATATTTTTCATCTTTGCTGTTTCCTCCTGATGTTATGATTTATTATCTTTATCCTCTTTAATGCCTTCTGCAATACCCGCAATAATTCCAGCTGCAATGAATAATCCTAAAGCTATTCCCGAAATGATCAGCACCCATTTGCCAACTGTCAACAGTGCAGGTAATATAGCCAAAAACAATAGTGCTAAAATGATAAAGCCTAAAGTGCCTAATAGTAAGCTGATCATGCCGCATCACGCTCCTCAATTATCATCTATCGGGGCATTCAGTCAACTGAGTCTTAAGCAATATTACTTTTTACCCTTCATTATTTTAAACCTTCCAGTGACACGAAACAATTACCTGACCGATGCCAATTAAATCCATTAGCATCCCTATAGGGGGACTGAAGTTTTCCAAAATTTGAATTGGATTTAATTTGTCAGTTAGACTAGGACTAAACTTAAATTAAAAAGGAGCTGTTGCCGCCATGTCTAAAGAGCATAGTAATGCTAACAGATTGCTCAATGAAAAAAGTCCGTACCTGCTGCAGCATGCATACAACCCTGTAGATTGGTTTCCATGGGGGGATGAAGCTTTTGAAAAAGCAAAACAGGAAAACAAGCCGATTTTCCTTTCTATCGGCTACTCGACGTGCCATTGGTGTCACGTCCTCGCCCATGAATCTTTTGAGGATGCGGAAGTGGCAGCGTACTTAAATGATCATTACGTTTCCATTAAAGTCGACCGAGAAGAGCGCCCAGACATTGATTCAGTCTACATTAAAGTTTGCCAGATGATGACCGGACAAGGCGGATGGCCGTTATCCATTTTCATGACA
>Ga0079226_10001753_pt1 | contig 16686 bp, 13 predicted proteins | sample Poulit2014_FD_76345 | JGI IMG/M metagenome (GOLD analysis project Ga0079226, IMG submission 76345) | Agricultural soil microbial communities from Georgia to study Nitrogen management - Poultry litter 2014 | ecosystem: Environmental > Terrestrial > Soil > Agricultural land | place: USA: Georgia...
GCCACCTCTTCGCAAGGCGATCTTTAAATAGATAAGTTAATTTCATTGACATTATTCCTTACTTACAGCTAATTCTGGTACGAGTTTCGTAAATTCACTTGCTGCACCTGCAGCAGCTACTTGGCCATCCTTAAGATAGACAAATTGATCAGCATGACCTGCAATCGTGTCTAAAACATGTGTTGTAAGTAAAAAACTAGTCCCTTCTTTTTTTCGACTGTCAATTAGCTTTAATAAATCATTGACTGCAATGACATCCAACCCTAAAAATGGTTCATCAATGATGAATAATTTTGCATCTGTAATAAAAGCCATGACAATCATTACTTTTTGACGCATACCTTTTGAAAAATGCGTCGGGAACCATGTTAATTTGTCATCCAGTCGAAAGGTGTTTAATAGTTTTTCGGCCTTTTGCCAAGCAATTTTTCCATCTAAATGATAAGCAGCAATTGTTAATTCAAGATGTTCTTTTAGGGTTAGTTCTTCATATACGATTGGTTGCTCAGGAATGTACGCAAGTTGTGATTTATAGGCAACAGGCTCTTGTTCCAATAGCAAATTGTTTAGGACAATACTGCCCTGCTTCGGTTGTAGTAACCCAATAATATGATTGATCGTTGTTGATTTTCCAGAGCCATTTAGACCGACTAATGCAGTCAATGTACCATCAGGAACGGTAAATGAAATGTCCTTCAAAACGGTTAGTTTGCCATATCCGCCAGATAAGTTTTTAATTTCTAAGCTCATGATATATATACCTGTATTTCTATTGTTTATTCTATTTTACCAAAAAACATATCATTATTTATACCAGACAGAAATTATAATTAACTGTATAATGAAGGTAAAGTTAGAGGAGGGATATAAGATGTCAGATGTATTTGATAAGATAATTAATGGTGAGATTCCTTCATATAAGGTATATGAAGATGATGATGTACTAGCATTTTTAGATTTGACGCAAGCAACCCCTGGTCATACGTTGGTTGTTCCTAAGAAACATGTTGCTGATATTTATGAATATGATGAAGAATTAGCTGCGCGTGTATTAGGTGTTTTGCCTAAAATTGCGCGTGCAATTAAAGCAAGTGATGACAGAATTATTGGATTAAACATCATTAATAATAATGGTGAAGCAGCTGGTCAATCAGTCTTCCATTCACATTTTCATTTATTACCACGTTATGTTGATGATGGTTATGATATCCCTGTACTAGATAATAGTGACAAGATGACAGAAGAAATCTATCAAGAGAGAGCACAAAAGATTGCTGAACAATTTGAAAGGAATTAATTTATGTTTGAAAAAGCAAAAATACGATTTCACAATTTGAAAAATGCAGTTAAAGGTGAAAAAGAAGCTGTTAATGCGATAAAAAAGTCAGTGTCAGATATTCAAGATTCTGTTAATGATATTAATGAGTTGGCAAGTGATTTACAAGTTCAACTTAAAAAATTGGATTTTAAAAACAAACCACATCTTGATCGTATTGATGAAGCACAAACACGAATTACAGAAACCTTAGCTGCTTTTCCAAAAAACAAAAAATAAATGCGTTGGACAGGCTGGGACATTTTTTGTCCCAGCCTTTTTCCTATTTTGAGGGGGTAAATTTCAAAGTAATTACGACCCGCCACATGGTTAATTATGCAATTGATTTTCATTTTGAATGAGCGTAAAATTACAAACGTTCGTTTTTTAGAATAAATATGCACATTTTTTAATGTGAAGTGAGGTTTTTTTGATGAATCAGAAAGATAGCGCCTCATTTTTTGGTCAACCACGAGGTTTAATGACTTTGTTCTTTACTGAAATGTGGGAGCGCTTTTCATATTACGGTATGCGAGCCATACTGTTATTTTATATGATATATGCTGCCGATAAGGGTGGCCTAGGATTTAACGCGGTTACTGGTGCAGCAATTATGTCCATTTATGGATCGATGGTTTACCTATCTGGTATAATTGGTGGCTATTTGGCAGATCGTGTCTTAGGCTCTTGGCGGACAGTATTTTACGGTGGTGTGCTCATTATGTTTGGTCACATTGCTTTATCAATGCCACTTGGAGCACCTGGCCTCTTTGGTTCGATTGTCCTAATTACTTTAGGGACAGGATTATTGAAGCCAAATGTTGCCACGATGGTTGGAAATCTTTATGATAAGGATGATGAACGTCGAGACGCAGGATTTTCTATTTATGTTTTTGGTATTAATTTAGGATCTTTTGTCTCACCTATTTTGGTGGGTTGGTTCCAAGTCAACGTTAACTTTCATGTTGCCTTTTCATTAGCAGCCATTGGTATGTTTATTGGTTTAGTTCAATATACGGTTGATGGACGTAAGCATTTAAGTAATGTTTCAAGAAAAGCGCCATCACCATTACAACCTGAAGAAATGAAATCATTAGGTTGGAAACTTGGCCTGATACTTATTGCAATTATTTTAATCTTATTTACTTTAAAGGGTACAAACTCGTTAAACATTGACTCGATTATTAATGTGTTAACAGCTGTGGCTATTTTGGTACCAGTTGTTTACTTTGTCGTCATGCTTACGTCAAGTAAGACAACGAAATTTGAACGTCGTAAAGTCATTGCTTATATTCCGTTGTTTATTGCTGCTATGTTATTCTGGATTATTGAAGAACAAGGCTCAGTTGTTTTGGCACTCTTTGCAGCAAATCAAACGGCTCTACATGGCATCCCAGCTTCTTGGTTCCAGTCACTAAATCCATTGTTTATTATGCTATTCACACCTTTCTTCGTTTGGCTTTGGTCAAAGAAGTTACGTGATAGACAACCAGCAACTGGCGTAAAATTCGCCTTGGGTCTAGTATTCGCAGGATTATCATACGTATGGATGGCATTCCCAGGGATGTTATTCGGTGTAAATAATCATTTCAATCCACTTTGGTTAGTTGCCTCTTGGGCACTAGTTGAGGTTGGAGAAATGTTGATTTCACCAGTTGGTTTATCAGCATCAGCTAAAATGGCACCAGTTGCATTCCAAGCGCAAATGTTAACAGTTTGGAATTTGTCAGATGCTACTGCACAAGCTGCTAATGCACAATTAGTTAAGCTTTATTCACCTGATACAGAGGTTACCTACTTTTTGATAATTGGTTTTATTACTGTGTTGGCCGGCCTGTTGTTATGGGTTGCAACTAAGAAAATAAAAATTTTGAATGACAGTTTAAGTGAAACTAATTAAATAAAAATACATATTTATATAAAACGCCCCATAAGTATTAGATTTTTATCGCTAATACTTATGGGGCGTTTTAATTAATTTAAATATGCTATTTGCCTATTTGTAATTTTAGTTCCATGACTGCATCACGTAGATTGGCAGCATCTTCGAAATCAAGGCGCTTGGCAGCAGCGCGCATTTGATCTTCAAGATTGGCAATCATCGCATTTTGATCATCACGTGCCATGTCTTTAAAGGCAACATCAGTAAAGCTACCCTCTTCTTTTGAATCATTATCCACTTCATGGCTAACAGAAATCAAGTCTCGAATATCTTTCTTAATGGTATGTGGTGTAATGTTATGTTCTTCGTTATATTGCATTTGTATATTACGACGGCGAGATGTCTCATCCATAGCCGATTGCATTGAAGCGGTAACGGAATCTGCATACATAATCACATGACCATTTTCATTACGTGCTGCACGACCAATTGTTTGAATCAATGACCGGGTATTACGTAAGAAGCCCTCTTTATCCGCATCTAGAATAGCAATTAATGATACTTCGGGAACGTCAATTCCTTCACGTAATAGATTAATCCCAACCAACACATCAAATTTACCAATTCGTAAATCACGAATAATTTCGGTACGTTCTAAAGTTTTAATGTCTGAATGTAGATACTTAACTTTAATACCAACATCTTCTAGGTAGTCAGTTAGGTCTTCAGCCATTTTTTTAGTTAAGGTAGTTACAAAAACACGTTCTTCATTCGCCACACGTTTATTGATTTCCCCAATTAGATCATCGATTTGACCCATAACCGGCCGAACTTCAATTTCAGGATCAAGTAGTCCAGTTGGACGGATGATTTGTTGAGCGACGTTCTCTTTTGGTACGCGTTCATTTTCATAGTCACCTGGCGTAGCCGACATGTAAATAATTTGGTTAACATGGTTTTCAAACTCTTCGAGCCGTAATGGCCGATTATCAAGAGCTGATGGTAGTCGAAAACCATAATTAATTAAGGTTTCTTTTCGAGCACGGTCACCTTTATACATACCACGAACTTGTGGCATCGTTACGTGTGACTCATCAACGATAATAATAAAATCATCTGGGAAGAAGTCTAACAGTGTGAATGGTGGTTCACCAGGTTTACGACCATCCATATGACGTGAGTAATTCTCAATACCGGTGGTGAAACCCATTTCTCGAATCATTTCAATATCATATTCAGTGCGTTGCTTAAGTCGCTGTGCTTCAAGTAATTTGCCATCTTTTTCAAGACTTTGCAACTGGTCATCTAATTCGGCTTGAATTGTTTTTAAAGCACGCTCACGAATTGCGTCATTTGTCATAAAGTGCGTTGCTGGGAAAATTGTGGCCAAATCTAATTCGGACGTTATTTCTCCCGTTAGCGCATCAATTTCACGAATACGATCTACCTCGTCCCCAAAAAATTCAATTCGCAGTGCTTTAGAATCAGATGATGCCGGGAATACCTCTAAAACATCACCTCTAGCACGAAAACGCCCACGTTGAAAATCAATATCATTACGCTGGAATTGAATATCTATTAACCGATGCATGAAATCATTTCTTTCTAAAATGTCTCCAACACGGACATTAATAACATGGTCATAATATTGTTCTGGACTACCTAAACCAAAGATTGACGAAACTGAGGAAACCACAATTGTGTCGTTCCGCGCTAGTAGCGAGGCAGTTGCAGAATTTCGGAGCTTATCAATCTCATCATTAATAGATGAATCCTTTTCAATATAAGTATCTGATGAAGGAACATACGCCTCAGGTTGATAGTAATCATAGTAAGAAACAAAATACTCAACAGCATTATTCGGGAAAAATTCTTTGAATTCACCGTATAATTGTCCCGCCAAGGTTTTGTTGTGTGATAATACTAAAACTGGCTTATTTGCTTGTGCAATGACATTTGAAATAGTAAATGTCTTCCCTGTTCCGGTAGCACCTAGTAAGACTTGTTCTTTGATACCATTTTTTAAACCGTTGACTAATTTTGTAATCGCCTCAGGTTGATCACCGGTGGGTTGGTATTTCGAAACTAAATCGTATTCATTATCAGTATCACGATTAAACATTTATGCTATCCTACTTTCTTGCTTGCTAAAAATAAAAGAGCAGCTGAATTAGTTCATATTCTGTAGCTGCTCTTATTAATTCTAATTTGCAAACTACTAACGTCATTATAATAAACTAGTCAGCATTAAAAATACCGATATAAATACGTTGTAATTTTTCAGAACCAGGAAAATGTTCATTTAGTAATTCAGGTAATACTTCTTTGATGAAGTAAGCGACACTGGGCATATCCCGGAAAGCGAAAATCGTTTCAAGACTTTCTTTATAGATTTCTGTAAATACAGGTTCGGGGTTCCCTTTTTGTAATTCACCAAATGCTTCATATAGCAAATCAACTTTATCTGCAACTGAAAGAATGCGGCCTTCTAGGGTATCGTCTTTACCTTCATGCAATCGACGAGTGTAGACATCTTGTAGCTCTTCAGGTATTTCGGTATTAATGAAATTATCAGACAACGTGTCTTCAACATCGGCAAGCATATGTCGTAAAGTAGATGATGCATATTTAACGGGTGTTCTGATATCACCGATAAAACGTTCTGTAATATCGTGATTCAATGCCTTTTCATATAACATACGCCAATCAACGTCTTTGCCATGTGCCTCTTCAATATCTCCAAGAAATTGAGCTGCCTCAGTTACTTTCCAAGAATGAGCTGCAACCGAATGTGGTTGGTATTTAAAATATCCTGGTGCACGAGTAATCATCTCTAACTCATTCAAGCCTGATAAATATTGATGCATTCCCATTAGTATATGCCTCCTCATAAAATATACATTTGTATCATATTACTGTTAAGTGTATAGAAAAGCAAGAAAAAAAGCCACATCGCTGTGACTCTTTTCATTGTATTAATATGAGTTTAGGATAGTAACCTTGTATTTACTATCATCTGATCCCTGAATTAAGTATGCCTGCATACCAGTTGAAGCTTCTATCTTAATCTTGACAGGCACGCCTGTTGGTAGATAATTAGGTGCACTCTGCGCGATATAATTAGCAAAACTTTCTATTTCAGTTGCTGAATAGAATTGTGTTGAAACGTCAACCACCAATCCCTTTAAGTTATTACCTTCGTATGATGCTTGTCCGGTAACTGAAGATAGATTAGGGAAGAAACTTTGAATATTTTCTGAGAAGCTAGTGAAACTTTTATTTAGCTTTTTTGCGACAGACTTCTCATCGCCAGTGCCAGTTTGCATAGGTAATACAACAGTTTGATCTTTAATATCTGTCCAACTACCAAGGTTGTTACCTGACTTTGAAACATTCCAACTGTAGAAGCTACCACCTGCCAATGAATCATCCTTTGATTGCGAATACATGGCAACATAAATAGGAATATCATTGCTGATACCACTCATGTTACGGTACCGTTTAACAACTTCATTGGCCATTTGCTTACCTTGTTGAATACGATCAGCATTGCTGATGTCCTGCGTATAATTTGAGCCGTATTGCTCTTTTTGATAGGTGTCCTGTGTATTCATAGCAAGTCCAAGAACAATTCCGTTTAACTTCAAATTATTACCATCTTTAGTCATAAAGTCTTGTTCTTCAATCGTTTGTAAGTAGATTGGATTACGACTATTATCAGTTTTACCATTATCTTCAGGGTTCAAACCGGTTGGGTTATCGTTTGATTTACGATCCAACCAGTTATTCGCTGTATCAGTTGTTAGATATTGTCCTTCTTGGAAAATATATTTAGAAGTACTGAAGTGTTCCTTTGCAAAGTCCTGTAGACCATTTTCAAAACTAACTTGGTTATAGGTGTTGTTTTGTTGGGTTGCAGAAACACCTCTGGCTTTACTTGTCAAATAACGACCATTTTTAATCACCGTTTGATAAGACGAATCGTTATTCTTTTCGGTTATCTGAATTCCCTTTTTTGAACTACTTGATTTTGTTGCTGTGGTTGTTGTCTTTCCACTATTACTTGAATTTGAAACTGAGGAAGAATTCTTAGAGAAGAAGTTTCCAAAGAAGACTAGTGCTGCAATCAACACCGCAACAACACCAATGGTAGAAAGCCATTTTACTGCACGCATACGTGTTCTCCTTTAATCTAAACCGCGTTTCGCTTAGAAATTTATTGATTACTATCCATAGTATCACGCAATTGTTTTTCTGACCAAATTTCAATGCCCAAATCTTGGGCTTTTGTGAGTTTAGAACCAGCATTCTCACCCACAATCAACAAGTCTGTTTTTTTAGAAACTGAACTTGCTACAGTAGCCCCTTGTGACTCTAGCCATGCTGACGCATCACGTCTTGAAAATAGAGATAATGCACCAGTTAATACAATTTTTTTACCTGAAAACAATGGATTATCGATAGTTGCTGTTTGAGAAGTAAATTCTAGGTTAACATTAAGATTTACAAAATCATTTAGTAATTGTTTTGCTTGCTCTGTTGCAAAATATTGCGCAATGCTGTCTCCTATGGTTAATCCCATACCTGGCAATTGGGCAATATCGTCAGCGGTTGCTTCAGATACTGCAGTTAAATTACCAAATTTTGCCGCAATTGTTTTAGCAGCCTTTGCACCAACGTTTCGAATACCTAAGCCAAATAATAAACGTTCTACAGAATTGTTTTTAGACGAATCGATGGCATTTAATAAGTTATTTGCAGCTGTGTCACCGAATTTGTCTAAGTTGATCAAATCATCATAGCGTAAGCGATATAAATCGGTTATTTTCGTAATCAATCCATGTGCTAATAATTGTGAAATGATTTTTGGACCTAGTCCATCGATATTCATAGCGTTTCGCGAAGCAAAATGAGTCAATGATTCTTGTACTTGTGCAGGACAAGCTGGATTAATACACCTTAACGCAACTTCACCATCAACATGCACAAGTGGTTGGTGACAAGCTGGGCAATCGTTAGGCAATTCATATACGACACTTGTTTCTGGTCGTTGGTTGATAATAACTTTTCCGACCTCGGGAATAATGTCACCTGCTTTATGGAGCGTCACGGTATCACCAATACGAATATCTTTTAGTTGCAGATAATCAGCATTGTGTAGTGAAGCTCGAGAAACTGTTGTTCCTGCGAGCTGGACTGGATCCATGACTGCAGTCGGTGTAACCGCACCGGTACGTCCAACGGTCCATTCAATATTTCGAATCACTGTCTCTGACTCTTCAGGTGGGAATTTGTATGCAATCGCCCATTTTGGCACTTTAACGGTGTTTCCTAACTCTTCATGATAATCTAAGCGATTAACTTTAATTACAATGCCATCAATACCATATGATAGTGAGTCACGGTTATTGGTTTGTGACACGATATAATTTTCAACATCTTCTATATTGGTCACTACAGCATTTGTATTATTTGTCGGTAATCCTAAATCACGCAGTCGTGCTAGCAATTCAGATTGCGTTGTAACATTCAAAACTTGTGTTGCGTCGATTGCTTGATAAAGAAATGCTGACAATTTACGTTGCTTTGTGATGAGTGGATCCAATTGGCGCAGTGAACCAGCTGCCGCATTACGTGGATTTGCAAATGTTGGCAATCCTTCGCGTTCACGACTTTCATTTAAGATAACAAAAGCCTGTTTTGGCATGTATATTTCACCACGAACTTCAATGGACAATGGTTCGTTTAACTGTTTAGGGATGTCATCAACGTATTTAATGTTTTTAGTGACATCTTCTCCAATGTTTCCGTCACCACGTGTAGAAGCTTGTACCAGCTTACCATTTTCATATACCAAACTTATTGCCAAACCATCGATTTTTAACTCTGCATTATAGCTTAGCTTTTCGATAAATGATTTTTGAGTGGCTACCATCCAGTTAGTCAATTCATCAAATGAAAAGACATCTCCCAAAGAGAGCATGGGGACTTCATGTACAACTTTGGGTAGTTCCGACTTTGTTTTATGTCCACCAACTTGTTGTGTTATAGAATTCGGACTGACTAATCCTGGGAAGGCTGTCTCAAGCTCTTGTAAATGCTTATAAGCTTGGTCATACTCAGAATCTTCAACAGTTGGCGCATCATTTTCATAATATTCTTTCGCCCATTGTTGTAACTGCTTTTGTAATTTCTTTATTTGCTCAGCAGCTTCAGTTAAGTCCATTTGCGCAACCTCTGTCATGATCAATCTCCTGTCTATTTTTCAACTTTATTGATTGGTGCGAAGGCAGCTAATAGACGCTTAATACCTTGATCTGGAAAAGCGATATCTAATTCTTTATCTTCGCCCTCACCTGTAATTTTAATAACGTGACCAATACCCCACTTTTTGTGTTGCACTGCATCGCCGATTACCCAATCCTTTTTCTCAGCGCCAGTATTTGTAACGTTGGGCTTTGATTGACTGGTACGTTGCAATGGTTGCTGACGCTTACGACCACTAAAAGTGACACCTTGTGCAGGCACAGAACGTTTGTTAAATGGCAAATCTCTTTCACGATTAGTAGGTTGGAACCCAGTACCATCATATTTTTCATTGATTAATTGTGCATCGATTTCATCAATAAATCTAGAAGCTGGGTTACTTGTTGTTCGACCATAAAGTAATCTCGAATAAGCATTTGTTAAAAATAGCTTTTCTTTGGCGCGGGTAATTCCCACGTAGGCCAACCGACGTTCTTCTTCAAGTTGTTCATCGTCCGCAGCTGCTCTTGATAATGGGAAAATATTTTCTTCCATACCAACAAGAAAGACGACAGGGAATTCCAATCCTTTTGCAGCATGCAGGGTCATCAACGTGATCTGATTATTACTATTTTCATCGACATTGTCTAAATCAGAGACTAAGGCTAATTCACCTAAGAAATCAACATATTTTGAGATGCTTTCATCAGTTGGTTCATAATTTTTATCAAATTCTTCAGTAACTGACAAAAATTCAGATAAGTTCTCGAGACGCCCTTCATTTTCTGGTGTTGGTGACTTCTTGAGTTGTGCTTCATAGCCGGATTTTTCTAAAATAGATTTTGTTAAATCAGTCAAACTCAAATCAAATGACATTTGTTCGATAAATGTCGCCATCATTGTAGCAAAATTAGTTAATTTATTGGCTGCTCTTGCAGAAAGACTAGGAATTAAAGTGGCGTTAGCTGCACTATCTAATAACGTCCAACCTTTTTCCAAAGAAAAGCGGCGTAGCTTCTCTAGAGAAGTTTGTCCAATACCACGTTTAGGTTCATTAACAATACGCAAGAAATTTTCGTTATCTGCTGGATTTGTGGCTAATGACAAATAGGCCAAAATATCGCGAATTTCTTTACGGTCATAGAACTTAGAACCACCAATAACGGTATAAGGCATATTTGCTTTAACTAGTGCCTCTTCGACACCACGTGATTGCGCATTAGTTCGATATAGAATGGCAAAATCTTTGTAGTCATATTTTTGCGCATTAACCGCATCACGAATTTCTTTGATAACAAATAGTGCTTCTGATCGATCGGATTGACCACGATAATAGGTGATTTTTTCACCCTCACCATTATCTGTCCAAAGCTTTTTGGCAATTCGTTCATTATTATGACGAATCACAGCATTAGCAGCATCCAGAATTGTTTGCGTTGATCGATAATTTTGTTCTAGCATGACTGTTTTGGCGTCAGGATATTCTTTGCTGAAATTCAAAATGATTTGCATGTTCGCACCACGCCAGCCATAAATTGATTGATCAGAATCACCAACAACTGCCAAATTACGGTGCTTAGCGGCAAGTAGCGTCACTAATTCATACTGCGCATCGTTAGTATCCTGGTACTCATCAACATGCACATAAAGAAATTTTTCTTGATAGTAGCTAAGTACCTCTTGGTCTTTGTGTAGTAACTCAATTGTTAGCATAATCAAATCATCAAAGTCTAATGACTGGGCTAAAGCTAAACGATGTTGATATTCTTTGTATGTTTTGCCAACAATTTCTTCAAATGGACCAGATGCTTTTTTAGCATACTCTTCAGGTGTTTCCATGACATTTTTAGCATTAGAAATAGCACCCAGAACTGAACGTGGCGTGTATTTTTCAATATCTACGTTAAGGTCCTTTAGAATGCGCTTTATTAAAGTACGCTGGGCACTAGCATCAATAATAGAAAAGTCTTTTTTATATCCTAATTTATCAATGTCTCGGCGCAAGATACGAACTGCCAAGGCGTGAAAAGTTGACACCCAAACAGCATTAGCGTCGTTTTCATCAACCAGTTGCCCAATACGTTCCTTCATTTCACGGGCAGCTTTATTGGTAAATGTAATCGCTAAAATACGCCATGGCAAAACATCTAAATCCTGTATCAGATGAGCTACGCGATGGGTTAACACACGTGTTTTTCCAGAACCCGCACCAGCCATAATTAACAATGGCCCTTCTGTTGTTTTAACAGCTTCAGCTTGCTTATCATTCATACCCGCAAGTAACGGATTCATAGTCTGTCTCCTCTCGAATTGCAAATATCGCTTGATTAATTACGAATTTTTTTACCCCAATATTGGTATAAATCAACTTTTAAAGCACCGTTGTACAACTTACGCTTTTTAGTTGCTTTTTTACCAAAGGCAGTTTCAAATTCTTCGTCTGATGTCAAAATATATTTAGACCATGTTGGCATCTTGTTATAAATATAGCCCATTTGGCTATAAAGTTGACGGGCAGCATCTTCATCACCAAGTCGTTCCCCATAAGGTGGATTAGCAACTAAGACACCATTGATTTTGTCAGTTGACCAATCTGCTGCGGCTAATTGCTTGAATGTTACATCCTCACCGACGCCAGCGGCTTCAGCGTTAGCTTGTGCAATCTCAATCATATTTTCGTCGATATCATAACCGGTTATATCTAAGGGCTCATCAAAATTAATCATACTGCGTGCTTGTGCCTTTAGCGTCTGACCAATATTTTTATCAAACCAGTCCCAATCAGTAATATCAAACTCACGGTTTAAACCAGGAGCGATATTACGACCTATCAAAGCAGCTTCAATGGCAATCGTCCCTGATCCAGCTGTTGGATCAACAAATGGGTTATCGGTGAACCAATGGGCTAATTTGACTAATGCGGCCGCCATGGTTTCTTTTAATGGGGCCCCACCCTTTTCGGTACGATAACCACGCTTAAACAATGAGTCACCAGTCGTATCTAGGGTAATCATGACATGATTTTTGTCGATTGCCGTTTCCAAAACATAGCGTTGACCAGTTTCTGGCAGATAACTGTGAGCATGATAAGCTTCAGACAAGCGCTTAACAATTGCTTTTTTAGTAATTGCTTGCACAGTTGGTACAGAGTGTAGGATAGAGTGCTTTGAACGACCATTTACTGGGAAATTGGCATCATAAGGTAATAAATCTTCCCATGGGAAAGCTTTTGTTTTTTCGAATAATTGGTCAAAAGTTTTGGCATCAAATTCTTGCACAACTATTTTAATACGATCAGCCACACGTAGCCATAAGTTTGTGCGATAAATATCTTCAACTGTGCCATCAAAGAAAACACGTCCATTTTCTGTTTCGGTAGCATAGCCCATTTCTTTCAGCTCACGGGCTACTAGTGATTCCATACCAGCACCCATTGTTGCCATTAATTTAAAGTTTTTCATATTCAGTTCTCTTTTCAAGTTGATACTTTTCATTATAAATGAGATTAAAAATTTGGGCAAAAAGAAAACCGACGCCACAAGGACGCCGGCTGCCTGATGTATTAGCTATAAGCCATGTTTTGTTCCAAATAAAAATTGGCAATCTTTATTTGGTGGTAATCATCTATCTCAAACATTTCTGTTTCCCCGACCATCACTTCTTTTCGCTAGGTCAAGCGCCCCTACCAAAGTTTGGGTTGCCCGCTCGTGGGGTTTACCGCGTTCCATCCATCGCATTTCTTTGATGGTTCGTCACTGTGGCACCTTAGCAGCTTACTAAATCATAGATAAAATCCTTAGATCTTTGGCTGGCCATCATTCAAATCATTGAATGCCTAGCCTTATTTTTTCAGCTAGCGCGAACACTACTAACATCACAGTTAGTGCGAGCATGGACTTTCCTCATGCAGCATAAGCCACACGCAATCACCCACTAACACATCACGAATAACCATTATACACTTATTCAGCAGATTGTGTACTATTTTCTTTAACAATTACATCTTCCACTTCTTCTGCCTTATCATTATCTGCTTCTTTATTCTTCTTAAATTGTTCAGATGAAGCACCAAATACGCGGCGTTCCAAATTCGAAAGACGCTTTAAAATGTCCATATTTGTATTAACAGCAGGAGCTGGCGAAGCTTTTGGCGTTGACGATGTCGTTGGAGCTGCTGAAACTTGCTTTGTTAATTCAGCAACTTGATCCTTTAGTTTTTGGTTTTGATTATTTAATTCACTAATATTAGTTTGAAAAGCTTGATAGTCAGAGATAATCTCATCTAAATAAGCATCTACATCCGTTATATCGTAACCGGTACCAATACGTGTTTTCTTAAAATCCTTGTTTAGAATTTCTTCACGAGTATGTTGCACGTTTTCCATCACTTGCACTCCTTAGTTTTCTTCTTACTTTAGTTTACCAGCTTTCTCTATAGATGACAAAGTTAGTTATGCAAAAAATAATATTTCTTATTCCAAATAATCAGAATTTCTCATTTGATATTCGTCGGCATAATCTTGTAAGCGATCTAAATCAATTAACATAACTGGATAGTTGTGTTCTGAAGCATAGTTTTTCATTGCTTGGTAGTCAAAACGAGCTCGCGCATTCTCAGCCTCTCGGTCATAGAAAATAATTGCTCTGTCTGTATGATCTAGCATAAATTGCTGGTAAGCTTTTAGTTGTTTTGGTCCTTCATAAGGGGTGTTAAATACAGAACTACTAAAATCAACAGATTGCTTTAATTTAGTTAATTTTTCTTGCTTATCTGTTTTCCAGTTTTTTCCAAAATCGACAAATGGTGTCATTAAAGCAATTTGAAAGTCTGGAAATGTTGTTTGTTTTAAATTTAGCGCTTCTTCAATTGCCCACTGCTCAATACCAAGCTGACCACCAGTAATAAGCCAATTACAATCGTCATAAATGGCATTTGTCAAAAGTTTGTTTATTGCAAAATTTATAATGGTTAATTTTGGATCCTTATTGTTAAAAATACCCAATTCATAATTTCGAAAACCAGTTATCCAAATACGATCCATTAAATTGTATACCTCTTTCCCTATTTTATATTTTTAGTCAGTTTACGAGAACTGTTACTATTGCGCGACTTTTGTTATAATGACAAAGATAAAGTTTAATTATAGGAGTATGTCATGGCTTTTAATTATCCCAATGGACATTCCTTTAACGGCAAATCTTTCAAACAACCAAGAGTAAGCCAAGGTGTTTCGCAAAGTAAGCGAGGAATGTCATTAGAGGCTGATATAAATGCTGCGAATAGCTACTACTTAACAACTGGACAAGCGGTCATCCATAAGAAACCAACGCCTATTCGAATTGTTAATGTGAATTATCCGGCTCGTTCTGCAGCTAAAATTACAGAAGCATATTTTAGTCAAGCTTCAACAACAGATTACAATGGCATCTACAAGGGATATTATATTGATTTTGATGCCAAGGAAACAAGTCATAAACGCTCGTTTCCGTTAAATAATATCCATGACCATCAAGTCAAACATTTGAAAGCCATTGCTGCACAACATGGATTAGCATTTATGATAATTAGATTTTCAGTTTTAAAAGAAACTTACGTTGTGTGGGCAGACCTTATTTTCCAATACTGGGATAATCAGGCTACTGGTAGAAAGTCTATTCCATATGAAACGATTGTTAAATCAGGTGAGTTGATTGAGCAAAGAATCAGCCCGACTACCCCTTATTTAGCGGCAGTGGATAAACTTCTTGCACGACGTGAACAAAAAGGAGATAACTTAGTATGACAGAAGAGATGTCACGTGTTGAACGGGGACGTAACAGCACGAAAAATAATAAACGGCCATCTCAGCCAAATCCTAAAAAGTCTGGTTCCAAATGGAAGCGTATCTTAAAGTATACATTTTGGACGATAGTTATTTTAATTGTAGTTGGTGGCTTTGTGGGTGCCGGACTATTTGCATATTATGCTTCTTCGGCTCCTAAAGTTACTAATTCTGCGCTAGTTGGTACATCACAAACGAAATTCTTAGATAAAGATGGTGATGTCTTCTATTCAACAGGATCAAAACGAGAAACGGCAAAGCAAAATGAAATTCCAAAGAAGATGCGTATGGCAGTTGTTTCAATTGAGGACCGTCGTTTTTACAAGCATCATGGTGTAGACCCTCGTCGTATTTTGGGTGCTGCCTTTGCTAACGTGACAGGTTCTTCCTTAGGTCTCCAAGGTGGATCAACGTTAACGCAACAATTAATTAAATTGACGGTATTTTCAACTAATTCTAGTGATCAAACGTTTAAGCGTAAAGCACAAGAAGCTTGGTTGGCTACTAAATTAGAGAAACAATATTCGAAAAATCAGATACTAACCCTCTATATGAATAAGGTATATATGGGTAACGGTGTATACGGCATGAAAACCGCTGCGGAATATTACTTTAATAAGGATATTTCTGAATTGACAGTACCACAGATGGCATTACTTGCGGGACTACCTCAGTCACCATCCGGTTATGACCCCTACTCTAATCCTAAGGGTGCCACTTCTCGTCGTAACGATGTACTAAAAGCTATGGCAAATAATGATGTCATTTCTCAGTCAGATGCCACAAAATATAGTCAGACATCGATTAAAACCGGTTTGACTTCTGATCATGATACAGTTGATTCAGAAAGTGAAGATGCCAAGGTTGATGATGCGTATATTACATCTGTACGAAATAAGTTGACTAGCTTAGGTTACGACTTAAATAAAGATGGCTTAGTCGTACAAACTAATCTAGATTCTGATGTGCAACAACGGGCATACGATATTGCTAATACAGATGATTATGTTTCATGGAAAGACGATTTGATGCAAGTAGGCTTAACTGTTACCAATCCAAACAATGGCCAAGTGATGGCCCAAATTGGTGGTCGTAAGCAAAATGGTCTCCAGGGTTCAAACCGTGCAACGAATACCAATCGTTCATCAGGATCAACAGCTAAGCCATTGGTTGATTACGGACCAGCAGTTGAAAACTTGAGTTGGTCAACTAACCATTCTGTTGATGACTCAGCATATACGTATCCTGGTACCAATACACCAGTCTATGATGCTGATCGTTCTTATCTTGGTAAGATAACTATGCGTAAGGCACTTGCTCAATCACGAAACATACCAGCTATCAAGACATTGCAAGAAGTTGGCTATGACAATTCTTCTGCATTTCTAAAGAAACTAGGAATTCCGATTAATAGTGATAAA
>Ga0079226_10001754_pt1 | contig 16684 bp, 18 predicted proteins | sample Poulit2014_FD_76345 | JGI IMG/M metagenome (GOLD analysis project Ga0079226, IMG submission 76345) | Agricultural soil microbial communities from Georgia to study Nitrogen management - Poultry litter 2014 | ecosystem: Environmental > Terrestrial > Soil > Agricultural land | place: USA: Georgia...
GCATAGAACTACTAAACGTCGTCATTTACTGGCCATACAGGAACCTGGTAAACTGTACTGGTGGTTCACTGTAAAGCTGGATTACTGGAGGTACAGGAATGAGAACAGTCGCCTATTTGAATACAAAAGGTGGAGTCGGAAAAACTACCAGCTCCATAATGACGGCAGAAGCTGCAAATCGTGTAGGTTTCAGCTCAGCTATCCTTGACGCTGACCCTCAAGGTAGTGCAAGTGAATGGGCTGAACGAGCAGCTGATAATGGCAGCCCGCTAAGATTTGAAATCCAAGACGCGAATCGCGCTACGCTTGCGCGGAAAGCATCAAATGCTGGTGTGGACTATTTGTTTCTTGATACTGGCCCAGCAGATCCGGCCATGATTCAGGCAGCAGCAGATATATCTGATTTGGTCATCATCCCTACACGTACTACCCCAGGTGATCTGGATCGTGCAATTGCGACATACGAAGCCATCGGTGGAGCTGCGGCATTATTACTTTGGGATATAAACACCCGATACCAACTGTATAGGCAAGCAAGAGCATTTGTAGAAGAGCGCAAAATTGTAACGTTCGCTTCTGAAATTCCTTCACGACAAGATGTAAACAAACTGTGGTTTACTGCGCTGGACGTTAATAACTTATATGGGTACGAAGACGTATTTGAAGAGTTACATGAAGCTCTTACTTCAACAATCATAGGAGGCCCTTTATGACACAACCAACAGCTGATCTTGGTGCCGCACTCAATAAGAGACAAGCGGAAAAACCTAGAAGCAGGGGAATCGCCTCTACTTTTCGTGATTCAGAAAAAAAAGTGCCCACCAAAAAGGCAACCTATGAAATCCCTCAGGACTTACATCGGGCCTTAAATCTGCATGCAGTAAATGAAGGGGCATCCATGCGAGATCTTGTCGTCAAGTACATAGAAGATGGTCTGCAAAATGACGGCGTTATAGAGTAAACTATGCCAGCATTTCACCAGGTATTACCTTCTTTTGATGCGCATTTACAATGCAGTTCCTGGTACCACCGTATTCCCAGGACCACATTGAACTGTGTTTACAGTTCGTCCGAGCCGACAACTACTCGGTGGCTATCCTCGGAAGGGGATAATGGAATTAACGATCACTAACAAGGCACTGATCAATGCCGCTGCTGTGCCGACAGTGAATAATGTTTTCCCCTTGAAACGGCGACCGATCACGTTGGAAAGAACTAGTCCAATCAGAACAAACGGCGCTAGCACAGCTCCACCCAAAACATGGTTAGCCTCGAATGATCCCCCCACCCACAGTGCCGCTAGAGAAACCACACTGCCAAGGGCAGAGTATGCACTAATAGTGGCTCGAAGTGTGGACGGAGGCACCCGTCGCATTACGATAGCCAACGGCGGTCCCCCGATACTGGTGGCTGTTCCAAACACCCCAGAAATAGCTCCAGCAACAACCAAATTTCGTCCGTGGGGGCGTGGAGACCAGCCCAGAGAGCTTAGCGCCACGCCGCCCAGGACAGCCACACCGACCAAAAGAGATATATATATAGGAGCGAATGCTGAGACTGCCATCGCCCCTAAAGCTGTCCCCGGTAGCCGTCCGACAAGAACCCATCCAAAGTATCGCCAGTTGACAGATCCCCATTCTCTAATCAGAACGAAAAGTGATGTAAAAAACGCCAGAAGGATCACCGTAGCAGGTAACAGATCGGGGCGCAGTAGGGCCAGCACTGGAGCACCGATCATACCCAGGCCGAAGCCAACAGCTCCTTGAAGCCACGCTCCCACCAAGAATACAACGGCTATAACTACAAATTTGAGCATCGCCTTTCCATTCGTTGCAGCAGCCAGCTCATATTCTGAGCATGGGGCCAAAAGGCGATTCAACGCCGACCAGCGACGCCGCCTGTATTTCTTATCTGCATCATCAGCTGTTATCTCATCGCAACGCAGTGGTCTCGGCTGCTTCTTCGATCTGTTTCTGCATAGCAGTCGGTATATTAGTTTTTATAGGTCTTCAATGTTCGTTGGTAGGCTGCCAAAAGCTCGAATGACTCCAGCTCTCCAGGGTTGCCCAGTTCGACGGAGAGATCAAACGGTCCGATGAAAAGGCCTCCGAATCCGGGGGCAGCTTGAGCGGAACAGCCCTTGAATCATGTTTTGACGAGATTTCCCGAATGAAGATTAGCAGTCTTAGACTCATTTTGTTATTCGATAGGATGTTGAGTTATTGAGTGTGGACGACGTGGAGGTCACAACTTGCCTGACTTGCCACGGTTCGTGCGATGCTGCCTAAAATCCTTGCGGGGCCTTGTACTCTCTTATTGCCTACAACAATAATATCGGCGTCTATTTTTTCGGCTTCACGGACAAGTGCTTCGCCCGGCTCCCCTTCAACACTCTTAGAGATGATTTTCAGCTCCGGAAAGTCTGATTGCAATGTTTTGGCCACCGTTAAGGCAACAGCTTCGGCCTGATCAGTCTGTTGGTCTATGATCTCTCGATATGCTGCATTAACCTGCTCGTGCTCGTGCTCATGTGTATTCTGAAGCGACCTAACAGTGTTTATAGTGTTTACTCTGAATGCTGATACCACGTGGAGTTCAGAGCTGAAAGCATCCGCAAGAACGGCCGCTTTTTTCGCAGCTTTGAGAGCAGCAGCGCTATTATCAACACCAGTTAAAATAGTCCTGGTCATGATCACCTTTCAAAAAAGAAATGAGCTTGTATTGACTATAAATAGTCTTGTTCGGAAAGACGCCTCTAGCAAGCTAATGGGACCCATGCGCCTCAGATGATGTGATTTATGCTACATGAGATCTGTTGAGTGACGTCTACAAATAGCGCCACGTTGGAGTCCCTTTAAATTTCCTCGCGTGTACTCCGTGTACTCTACGGGTCGCTTAAAGTGTGCCATGACGCAAAAACACTAGTCAGCCACTATCTGCGGTGATAACCATGAGCACACATCAACAACGACACTGGTCTTGAGGACCTTAGCCCAGCAGCCCCCCCCCTGCCCAAGACGCAACACATTTCCGCAGACTCCGCGCTGCTCGAGCCAATCTTGAGTGCGCGCTTGTTTCACTAATCGTTGGTATATGATATACAGATAGTACGGTAGTGTCGCTACGCGAAAGCCGAAGGTGGAGCGCCACTCTGCGACCCTTGTGGCTCGCAACCTTTGGCGCTTAGAGACGAGTCACGCTGGAGAGTGTTACCCCTGCACAGTTACTAATTAGATGCAACTAGTGCTAAAACGAAGAACACTCAACCACCCGAAGGAGAAGCGTATGTCTAGCCCGCTCGATACAGTTGTCACCATTCCTACTGCCATGCTTGAAGAGCAAGGTGGTGACGATGACGCGACTACAAAGGTTTTTGCCCGCATGGTACGCCCACCAATCAGCGCAGTCGACGCTGAGACGTCGGGGAGTTCCTGGATGAACTGCGCAACGCTGGACCTATCACCGGAAAGGACTAGGAGAGCATGACTGAGACAGTCGCCAGTGCACTGGTCGCCGAGCTGAAGCGCCACGGAATTAGACGCGGCTACTGCGTGCCGGGGGAGAGTTATCTGGCAGTTCTTGACGCACTGCATGAGTCAGTCATCCGGCTCATCACCTGCCGCCAGGAGGGTGGCGCCTCCTATATGGCTATGGCCGAAGGGCGATTGACCCAGATTCCGGGACTGTTGCTGGTTACGCGAGGCCCTGGGGCCTCGAATGCCATGATCGGCATTCATTGTGCCTATGAGGAGGGCGTCCCCCTGGTCGCAATCGTTGGGCTGCCCGCCCACGCTTCCCGCGGGACTAGGTCTTTCCAGGAGTTTGGATTCGAGCAGTGGTTCAATGCGACTGCGAAGCACTCAGTGGTGCTCGACGAGCCGCGGCACGCGCGTTTCGCAGTTGATAACGCTATCCGCCTCGCTTCCGAGGGGCGCCCAGGCCCAGTAGTCATTGGCGTACCGGAAGACATCCTCGGGCAGCCGGTGCCACCAGTGCCAGATCGAGGTATGCCCGGCAGTGTCACAGTTGGCCAGGGGGCTACCGCTCCGGAAGGAGCTGTCGCCGCGCTGAATGCAACTGTGGACTCTGCGAAGCGGCCAGTCCTGGTCGTAGGTGATCATACCCTCAGTGCCGAGGCTGCACGTCATCTGGAGAAGTGGGCAACGGCGCGGGCTATTCCCCTCGTCGCAGACTTCCGCTCCTATGCTCTTGTCGATGTTTCCGCGGAAGTTTATGTCGGTGCTCTGGGAGTGGGGAAGTCATGGAACATCCCAGACTGGATATCCGAGGCTGACAGGATAGTTTACCTGGGATGTCCGCGTTCGGAGACCAACAGTGACCATCACAGCCCTGTCTACGACAAGGCGACCACTCTCATTGGTTCCTCGGAATTGTTGCGCTTCCACGGCGGGCGCGTGGACCAGTTCATCGACATCCGTGCTGATGTGCTCTGCCGTGGACTCCATACCGCTGACGTCCCGCAGGTGCCGGTTGTTCGCACAGCATGGGTCGAGAGCGCCCGGAAGGCCTATCTCGCCTCACTTGACGCGGAGGCAGCCGCAGCCCCAGAGGGGCGGCTGGCTAAATATCCCATCACAGCAAAGCTCACCGGGGCAGTCCGTGATCTGCTACCTGTGGGCAGCATCGTTGCATACGGGGCAGGCACATTCTCTGTAGCTCCGCAGACCCTCATCCCCCCCAAGGCGCACCGCGGCGTACTCGGTACTCTCAACGGCTCTATGGGCTTTGGTGTCCCGGCGGGCATCGCAGCGAAACTTGTACGCCCGGACTCCCCCGTCCTGATCTATTCCGGGGACGGTGATTTCTTCATGAACGGCCAGGAGCTGGCCACCGCGACAATGTTTGGGGCCCCGGTCGTCATCGTGGTGGTGGACAACAGCAGCTACGGCACTATCCGGGACCACCAGGAGCGAGAGTTCCCAGGACGGGTCAGTGGCACAAGTCTACAGAATCCTGATTTTGAGTCCTATGCTAAAGCGTTTGGAGGCCGGTATCTCACAGCCGAGCAGGTGATGAACGACCCAAATCTCTTTGTCGACGCCCTTCGGGATGAGACCTTCACCCTTATCTATACACGGGAGAAAGCGACACCATGAGCGAGGACCAGATCGATAGGATTTCGGTACAGTGTATACTATGCATGAGATTTGTTATACCGCATGTTTGAAAGACATGGGGAGGGCCTTAGGAAACTAAGAAGAATAGCCTACTGGCTCCGTTGCCGGAAGCGCAGAGCCGCACCGAAGTGGTTGCCGAAGTCGTTCGCCAGGCTATACTCTCCCAACGTATGCGCCCCGGGGACACTCTCGTGGAACGACGGATCGCGGAGGAGCTGGGGGTCTCCAAAACGCCGGTGCGCGAGGCTTTGATCGTGTTGCAGCAATCGGGTCTGGTCACCGTCGGCTCCAATCGTCGCCTCTCGGTAACCTCTCTCACTCTCGATGACGTCGTCTTGATATATGAAGAGCGCGTGCTTCTGGAGGCGTGGGCGCTACGAAACGCTGAACTCAACAAAACAATAATCGCTCGCGCTGACCAAGCTCTCAAGGAGGCGCAGCAGGCAAGCAAAGAAGGTAAACGCACCGAGGAAGTTTTGGCCAACCGCCGCTTCCACCGTACTCTGTACTCCACCTGCCACAATTCTTATATCATTCGCTCCCTCGACGCACTGCAGGACCTCACTTCCCTCGCGGTTGCCACAGTGCTCTGGAAAGAGTCCTCAGAGGATCCGAAGTTGGAGCATGAGGAACATGGAGAGATCCTCGAGGCCGCAGCTTTAGGAGACCTCCCGCATGCGGCTTCCCTCATCGCGGATCACATCCGGCTCTCTGTGGTCGGCAAGGTGGAGAACGAGGTTCGCCTCTAGCTATAGTTCCCCGTAAGGTTGTAAACACGAGCTGAGGGGGTCAGGCCGCCGATTCCGGTGTGGGTCTGTGGCGATTGGGGTCATGTAGCCATGCTTGATAGGTCGCCGCTTGAGCGCCTTCTGAAGCGGTTGTCCCATTTCAGTGGCCAGGGTTCTGTCGGAGTGTTCAACGTTGCCGTTGATTTAAAGGGGTCAAGTCCCTGGTAGTGGTGTAGCGCGGTGTCCTTCAAGTGATCAATCAGGCGCTGAGTTCCAGGGCGATGGCGGCGGGCTCTGAACTCTGGAGGATAGGGGTGTGGCATGTTGATCAGCCTCCGAAGGCCTCTGCTAGCGACGTTTGGTAGAAACCAAAACGTAGGTCAGATCATCAAGATGTCACCTATCGTGCGGAAGTCCCGTTTTCTCCTGACCCCGGTTTGGCCGAGCTGTCACTTCCGCAGGTCAGGTAGGTCGGAGACACACCTTCCAGTGATTCAAGCCATAAAGCCACTCTTGTTTGGTGTACTATATGGCATATATGGTGATCTGTGCCACATTACGCACCACACTACGCACCTGTTGCATGGAAGCAGTGGGCTTATGAGGAGGCTCGACGATGGCAGTCATTGAACGAATCGAACTGACGACTTTCTACGTGGAAATCCCCGACTTCAAGCGGGAATTCGCATCCGATGCTCGCGCGGGTTCGATTACCCCTGTTCCAGGAGAGGTGTTGAAGCGCCCCGCTTTGTACGTGCGAATCATCGGACAAGACGGCAGAGAAGGGCAGTACGCATACTGGGCAAGGCTTGATACTGCCGAACAGGCGATAGAAGCTGCACAGATCGCTGTCGGACGAGGATGGCACGAGCGCGAACGGATCTATCGTGTAGCGAGAAGGCAGGCACGACCCAAGCACTCGTATGGACTTTCTTTTATTGACAACGCGTTGTGGGACCTGGCTGGCAAAGCATACGAATCCTCCCTTAGTGAATTGTTGGGTGGATACAAGACAGACATTCCGACATACGTCTCCTGCCACAATGGCGACCGGCAAGGAAGTCTCTCCACCAAAGAAGACATCGCTGAGTTCTTTGGTGATATTAAAAACAAAGGTGTCGGTGCTTTCAAAATGCACAGTTGGCATGAGGGTGACAAGCGGGAAGAAGCCCAGAATGTTGAGTACCTGCGCAGCCAGCTGGGTAATGATGTTGATTTGATGCTCGACCCGGCCTGTGTCTTCGACTCCGTGGGCGACGCCATTTATGTCGGCAAGGCATGTGAAGACGCTCAGTTTAAATGGTACGAAGACCCCCTGCGGCCACTTGGGATTGGAGCCTTCGCACATAGGCAACTGCGTGATGCGCTCGACATCCCGCTTCTGCAGACGGAGCACATTCCAAGCCCTGAGGAGAAGGCAGACTTTCTGCTAGCCGGAGGGACAGATTTACTTCGCGTAGACGCCAACTACGATCTTGGGATAAGTGGCTCTCTGCGTACTATCAAGTTTGGCGAAACCCTTGGCGTAAATGTAGAAGTCCACGGCCCCGCGCCTGTGCATCGGCATCTTATCGCAGCGATGCAGAACACAGTTTCGTATGAGATCGCGAATGTCTCGCCGCATATGAGCGACCCATCGCCGGCAATTTACACATGCGGGTATAGCGACGATATTTCGTCGATCAACAAGGACGGCACAGTAGAGGTGCCGAATGGGCATGGGATTGGCGTCGAATACGATCTTGAACTGATTGAGCGACAGAAAATCTGGCGGCGAGTTATCTCACGCGTTTAAGCTGTCGCACTGCGCTATAAGACAATTGACAGAACCTCTGAATAAGGTGGAGAAATGCAGAAAAAGAACAAACTCATTAGTTTGACGGTGTTCGGTGCGGCATTAGGTTTTATGTTGACGAGTTGCAGTAGTCTCGCAGGTAGTGACGATGACGATGATTGGCCGACGAGGGACATCGAGATCATAGTTCCATTCGGAGCTGGGGGTGACACCGACTTCAACGCCCGCATGTATGCGGATCGTCTCGAAGAAGAGCTCGGCACTTCGGTAACCGTCTCCAACGTTGAGGGCCAGGGCGGGGCTGCAGGAGCAGCGCAGGTTAGGGACGCTGATCCGGACGGATACACGATTTTATTCTACCACGGTGCTGTAGCAGTGAATGAAGCTACAGGGGCTGCTAATTTTGGGTTAGATGATTTCGAATTCGTCGCGACGGCAGCGGCTAGCCCTGGCGAGTTGGTCACTGTTCGTGAAGACATGGGATTTGAAGATCTTGATGACCTCGTTGAGTATTCACAAGAGAACCCTGACGAGCTAAGAGTCTCTGCCGACATTGGGGCCACCACTCACGTGATGGCCCTGCAACTTCAGGATGCTGGAGCCGATATCAATATTGTGTCGTCGGGTGGTTCGTCTGATCGCGTAGCTTCGCTCCTAGGCGGTCATGTTGATGTCATTTTCAACCCCTATGGCAACATCTCCGACTATCTCGAGAATGGAGATTTTGCTGCGCTTGCCAATGTTTCTGGAGAACGTGCTGAAGAGTATTCGGACATCCCTACCGCAGAGGAGCAAGGGTATGGCGAACTAAATTTCACTAACTACTACTTCTTCGCAATGCCAGAGGGGGCGCCCGACCACGCGGTCGAACAATTCGCTGAGGCTGCAGAAGCGGTCAGTCAACAAGAGGACTACCAAGAAGCCATTAGAAGCACTTATGCCCAGGAGCCTGTCTTCAAACCCAGGGAAGAAGGGCTGGCAGACTTTGAAGAGATTGAAGAGAACGTGAACCAATTCAGCGACGATTTTGAAGGGTAGAGGTTCACAGTGACGGGCTCGACCGGTGTAGACGGAACCAGTAACACGAACACGAACGATCCGGGGCAGACTGATGACAGCACGAAGGCTTCTCAGGAAGCAAAAAATCCAGTGGTAACAAGACAATGGCCTGTCGGACTGGTGCTCGTTGCTGTTGGCCTGGCCGTTTTTGTGATCTCAGGAACATTCCACGGTGTAGGCGGGACGACTTACCAATTAAGCCCAGAACTAGTCCCCCGCACTGTGGCGGTTCTCTTATTGGCTACCGGCATAGCTATTGCGCTTTCGAAGAGGCAGGTACCAGTTAAAACCCATGAGAAGAGGGGAGACTGGCGTCGAGTTACGGGCAGCATGCTGGCAATCGCGGTTTTTATCTATATGATGCAGCCCCTGGGATTCATTATTGCCTCCACTATCTATCTTCTAGTGCAGGGGTTCATCCTAAAGCCGCCTGGACGAAGGTACTTACTATACGTGGTCGCTACGGCGGCACTTATACCTCTGCCCGTCTATCTGGCATTCGTCAGAGGCTTGGACGTTAGGCTTCCAGCAGGACTCTTCGGATAAGGGGCACACATTGCTTGAATCACTTCTTGGTGCATTTGGGACTGCATTCAGCCCCGGCATTCTCCTAGTCATCGTTATAGGCACGGCTCTGGGCATAATTTTCGGCACCATCCCGGGGCTGAGTGCAACAATGGCCATCGCTCTGTCTCTTCCCCTGACTTATGCGATGGACCCGACGGCTGCCATGGCACTGTTGATGGGGCTTTACCTGGGCGGAATCAGCGGAGGTCTCGTGGCAGCCATTCTGTTGAACATCCCCGGAACCTCATCCAGTATTGCAACAACGTTTGACGGGCACCCCATGGCTCAGAACGGGCAGGCGGGAAAAGCGCTTAGCGTTGCAATACTCAGCAGCTTTCTTAGTGGTCTTCTTGCGATCATCGCACTGATGTTGTTGGCGCCCGTTGTCACTGACTTCGCCATCAAGTTGGGGCCCCACGAATATTTTTCTCTCGCAGTTTTTGCTGTCGCTATGATCGCTATCCTTTCGTCTGGAGCCATGGTGAAAGGCCTCGCAGCAGGTGCCGTAGGAATTGGTCTTGCTATGGTAGGCACTGCGCCAGTGGATGGCACTCAGCGGTTCACCTTCGGTATAGAAACGCTGAATTCAGGTTTCGACCTTTTGCCTGTGTTGATTGGGCTCTTCGCTGTTGCGGAGATCCTCAAAGAGGCTGAACGGGGGGTGGCCGTCCGCGCTGAAAAAAAGTATTCGGTCAAGGGGTTCGGGATCACACTGGGGGAGTTCTTCGCCCAGAAGTGGAACTTCCTCAGGTCCTGGGCTATCGGCCTGGGCGTCGGAATTTTGCCGGGAATGGGAGGAGGGACGTCTAACCTCCTCTCCTATGCGGCAGCAAAGAGCACCTCGAAATCTCCTGAGAAGTTCGGCAAAGGCACGGTAGATGGGGTGGTCGCTTCGGAATCCTCAAACAATGCTTCAATCGGAGGGGCTCTTATCCCGCTATTGACTTTAGGTATCCCTGGAGACACGGTGACGGCGATGCTGCTGGGTGGTCTGTTGGTTCAGGGACTCACACCTGGCCCACTGCTGATGACGAATAATGAGGATATCGTTTATGGCATCTACGCAGCATTGCTTGTCGCCAACGTGGTCATGTTGATTCTAATGTTCTTCGGACGGCGTGTGTTCCTCTATATCCTGGCGATCCCTAAGTACGTTTTGCTCCCTGTTGTGATGGTGCTCTGCATCATTGGCGCGTATGGAGCCAATAACCGGATGTTCGATGTGGTCACTGTTCTAATCTTCGGCGTCCTGGGGTTTATGCTCGTCAAGGGAGGGTTCCCGCTCCCGCCCCTGCTCCTCGGCTTCATTTTGAGCCCCATCATAGAAGAAAACTACAGTCAGGCAATGATGTTGAGTTCAGGGAATTGGGCTGATTTTATGACTCGACCCATATCGGGAGTGTTCTTGCTTGTGGCTATCACTGTGTTCGTCGTTGCCCTTGTTCGGAACAATATTAAGTCCGTCCGTTCTGTGACCGCTAAGCTCTAGAGTTGTTCCATTTCTCTTCGTCTACCCATTACATGATTGGTCTTACCATGCGGATTCTTGTTATTGAAGATATTGCTCCCGAGGGCATCTCACTGCTTAAGCAGAATGGAATTGAGATCGTCAGGCCCAGGTCGTCGGATGAACACGGACTCTCGCAGGCGGTCGTTGGCTGCCAGGGCATCTTAGTACGCGGCGTGTCCGGTTACGTAAGTGACGCGGTATTGGCAGCAGAACCGGGTATTAAAATCGTCGCGCGCCACGGTGTCGGATTGGACGCTATTGATGTTGAAGCCTGCCGGCGCCGTGGAGTGCGGGTGACGAACACCCCCACAGCCAACATCTTGCCTGTCGCCGAGCATACCGTGGCTATGATCACGGCAGTAACTAAGAACCTGAGGAACTGCGATATTGAGGCCAGGTTGGGCAACTTTGCTTCGCGCAGGACCCATTACGGGCTCGAGCTGGACGGCAAGACTCTTGGCGTAATCGGGCTGGGACGAATCGGCCAGCTCGTGGCCGGAAAAATGCGGCATGCATTCGGAATGCGGGTCTTAGGTTACGATGCGTTTCTACCGACTGATGTCAGCGTTGAAGGGGTCAAACGATGCGCTATGCAGCGTGTGCTGCGCGATGCGGATATCGTAACTCTGCATGTCCCGCTCACACCCGATACTCGACACATGATCAGCGAGCCTGAGTTTGCTGGGATGAAGCAAGGGGCGTACTTAGTGAATTGTGCTCGGGGAGGAGTAGTGGACGAAACTGCACTTTTGGGGGCGCTTACTCAGGGACACCTACGAGGGGCCGCGCTGGACGTCTTCTCCGAAGAACCACTTTCAACCGATAACCCACTTACCCGGTTAGACAGCGTAATCCTAACACCGCATATCGCGGCCCATAGCGATGAGTCGAATGTCCGGATGGCGGTGGAGGCTGCTCAGGGGGTAGTGGATGTATTTGCCGGGCGGGAGCCTGTGTGGGGGGTGGTGTAGGAGCGAGCAGTACCTCGTCCTCTGGACGGGCCCGATCAAGTGGACCTATCACCGGTGGCGCGGGCAGCTTCGTCTGGGTAGGCGAGATCCTTTATGAAACGACCGTCGAGCTGGCGGCGTAAACCTGAGGTCAACCGAACCTCCAGCAGACCCCGAGTGACGGCACCCACCGTGCAAGTCAGCTAGCTCGGACCGGCCAGATCCAGACTTGCAGGCGGTTCACTTGAACCGTGTGTCTACAACTGTTGCCAGCTATGGATCTACGACAACGCTCGGGCGTGATTCCACGTACGGGCGGATGTTCTCGCTCGTAGGTAGTTCGGCTGCTCGAACTATTTCTACTTCCTTCCATCCATAAGCGCCATCTTTACAAGTTCCTCACCCAGCGCCATCGCCGAGGTGGCTCCTGGAGACGGCGCGTTTCGAAGGAATATGACCCGACCTACCCGTTCTAGAACAAAGTCGTCCTCCAACTGACCATTTGCGCCGACAGCCTGCGCTCTGATTCCACGCTCCAATCGAACCACTTCATGGCCGGACATTGCGGGCACCAATCTCTTGGCTCCGCGAATCAGATTCCTCGGCCCCACCACGTCGGGAAACAGCTTGACGGCCTGTGTGGCATTCGTGAGGGCCATCTTCCAGAATCCGAGCGACCCAACCATGCTGCGCATATCGTTGCTATTGAAGAAATCAGATGAGTATCCCTCGCGAGAAGTCGATAAGTACGCGCTCGGGCCCAGCATGAACGACCCATCTATGCGTGGAGTTATGTGAACACCGAGGAACGGATAGCGGGGATCAGGAACCGGGTAAATCGCATGTTTGACTAGTGTGGAATCTGAATCATTAAGTTTGTAATAGGAGCCGTAAAAGGGAACGATGAGGGGGTACTTATCTGCTCCGGAAGCCTCAGCAAGACGGTCGCTTTGCAAACCAGCACACACGATTACTCGATCATAAGATTCGGACTTTCCCATCGACTCGACCTGCGCCGAATCCGGGCCGGTGATCACTCGATCGACCGGGGACCCGGTTCGGATTTGGCCACCGTACCTGGCCAGTTCAGTAGCGAGGCGACGCGCTACAGCCTGAAAGTCGACAATGGCGGTCGCAGAAGAACGTAAAGCAGCTAACCCCGAAACGTTTGGTTCGACATCCAGTATGTCGCGGTCGCTTAACCAATCAACACCCGGAACGCCGTTTGCTCGAGCTGTTTCCTCGATGTTTCGAAGTTGCTCGACTTCCGTGGCCTTTTGCGCGACGATGAGTTTGCCCGACTCCTGATATGAAACTCCATGGCTTTCTGCAAAGCTACGGAGTTTAGCGACACCACGCCGACATAAACTCGCTTTGAGGGATCCAGGGGAGTAGTAGAGTCCCGCGTGAACTACCCCAGAATTGTGACCGGATTGGTGCTCACCAATGGTATGTTCTTTTTCGTACAAGACGACCTCGTGGCCACCGACTACGCCCGCCTCGAAAGCGGCACTCGCTCCTACGATTCCACCGCCGACAACTGCTAGCTTCATGACATACTCCTGATAATAACCAACGCAAAGATCACTACGTATGGATCGATAAATAGAAACCATAAAGGGCCACCAGTAACTGCCTAGGTGTTGCTGTCCCGGTGACCATTTTCATGAAAAAGTGTACTGATTGAGTCTCAGGTGTTCTGGCAACAAAAATGTGAAATATTTAGACTATACTGCCTGTCGGAACGGCTCCACGGCCCTTCTACGGGATGCCGCCGCCCAGATACGGGAACACGGGACCGCCCGCTGCCCATCCAGGCTGAGCTGCACGTGCGGCTTTTACCGAGGAGGTGACTTCCTCCGCCCCCAACCGCGTAGTCACCGATTATCTCGTCAGTGTTCGAGGGGTTGATAATTTGCTTTGTAGTCAGAGGCTCCGATTCACTGGCCATCGATGAAGTTGTCATAGTTCTTTTGCGTGCTGATCATGCTCTCGTCTCCTTAAACTCTGTGAGGAGCTTTTCGCTGGGCGGGTAGGTATTGCGCAGCGGTCTGCCGCTTTTAATTTTTCTGAGGATGAACCCCTCCAGTTGCTCCTGCTCCAACCCGTCCTGCGCAACCTCGTCGACAATTTTGCGGGGGATGCAGACGACGCCGTCCCCGTCGCCGACCAGCACATCGCCGGGGTAAATTGGGACCTCCCCACAGCCGATGGGCACCTGCGATTCGACCACATGGTGTTTGCCCAGATTGGTTACCGGTGAGACTCCGGCTGTGAAGGTGGGCAGATCCAAGTTCAAAAAATCCGCAGAGTCTCGGATGGCGCCGTCGGTGACGATCCCTGCTGCACCGCGCAACTGCAGGCGGGTGGCCAGGATGTGACCGAGGGAAGCAGCGCTGGCCTGACCCCGGGCGTCGATCACCAGTATTTGCCCCGGTATCACGTTCTCGACGCCGGTGCGCTGGGGATGGTCATAGTCGTTGAACACGCTGAGCGGATCGAGATCTTCCCGGGAGGGTATGCACCGCATTGTGTAGGCTTCCCCGACCATCCGATTACCACGATAGTTGTGCGGTAGCGGCCCCTTGAGGAATGCGTTGCGTAGCTCACGTTTGAATAACTGATTAGTGAGGGTAGCCGTGCTCGTCTTCCGCAGGGCCTCTACAGTTTCTATTGAAAGGGGAGTGTCGAGGGTATTGTCGTTTGGGGGCATTGGTCTGTGCTTCCTATCCGACTAGGCGACTTCAACGTATATGGTATATCATTCGATGTGATCTGGGCTATAGATGGAGCCTTGGGTTGCAGAGATGTGGGTGGCGAAACACGGGTTTGAGATTATGAAAAGTTTGATGTGTCCCATGTTCGGTGCCAACGGATTTGTTCAGCACCTCAAACACGGAGCAGCTGGTATCCAATGGGTGGACAGATGTGCAAGCTGCTGCGTTATTAGCTCACATCGGTCGCGAAGCGTTTCACGCCAGCGTGGATCGGGACTTCTCAAAAGCCTGCCACAAAGACCTCACCACCGGAGAGAGGGGTTGTTATGGGGTTCGACGAATTCATGCCGAACTTGCGCGCGGATTGGGTATCCAGGTGGGACGTGATCACGTCGAGTTGGTGATGCAACGCACCGGCATCAGGGGTATCGCTGGCACACCGAAACGCTACGTCAACCGACAACACCTGATCACCACCGAGGATCTGGTACAGCGCAACTTCACCGCGACGGCACCCAACCAGCTATGGTGCACCGACATTACTGAACATCCCACCACAGAAGGCAAAGTCTACTGTTGTGCGGTGATCGATGTGTATTCTCGCAAAATTGTTGGCTGGGCCATCGATATGCGCCAGACCACCACCTTGGTGCTCAATGCTCTCGACATGGCCGTGGAAGCCCGGAAACCTAGTCAAACCGTCATTCATTCCGACCACGGCACGCAATTCACCTCGTGGGCATGCAGCAAACGTGTCAAAGACGCCGGATTGGTTGGATCCATGGGCACTATCGGTGATGGTTACAACAACGCCATGATCGAATCATTTTGGTCCACCATGCAAGATGCAATGACTTAACCGTCAAACATGGCGAACTCGCATCGAGTGAGCCAACGCCATCTTCGACTACATCGAAATCTACTACAGTCGGACACGACGTCATTCATCCATTGGCCTGGAAAATCCGGTGACGTTTGAAAAACTACAAAAATACGAAGCAATCCCTGCCTGAACTCTCATAACCCACCGGAATAAAACTCCGGACAAAAGCGGAACAAAACCCAGGACGGTTCAGTTCGCCTTCGTCACAACAAACTCCATCACCCAAGGCCAACCCGTCCCAGCTCTGTTTGGGCCATTGTATCGGGAAGGGGGGAAGATAAAATTCGCGCACCGCACCTTTCCTGGGACTCAGAAGCCCCAGGAAAGGCAGCGGTGCACTGTGTGATTGTAGGATTCACAAAATACTCACCAAGAAAACCTGCACTATGGGAATACCCCAACCCCAAAGACGAGCCACGCCGTATCCCAGTATCGATTGGCATCAACGCCTATCTACTTGATGCACCTAAGCTTCTAGTCACCAAACGCATGAAACCACTTAGCCCTCAACTACCCAGGGCATATTTCGGAGCTAAGCCAACAGACGGAGGAAACCTCATTGTTGAAGCTGATGAATACGACACCGTGGCCGCCGACCCAATCGCAGCAAAATATTTACGCCCCTTCCGAATGGGACGAGAACTCGTCCAAGGACTCAATCGATGGTGCCTCTGGATGGCCGAGGACGACTTCGACCCACAAGACCTTTCCCGCTCTCCCATCCTTCGCCAACGGGTCGAAGCCGTCCGTGAATTCCGTTTACAAAGTACGAAAAAAGCTACACGTGAGGCAGCAAATACTCCGTATCTGTTCCAAGAAGTCCGTAAAAACGACACGGCATATGTTGGCATCCCAGCGGTAGTTGCAGAAACACGACGGTATTACACTGTGCAGCATCTCAGCCCTGATGTCATCGCTGGCAACCAGCTCTATACCGTTGTTGATCCAGACGGATTGCTGTTCGGACTTATATCCTCTTCGATGTTTATTGCATGGCAAAAACAATCGGTGGAAGAATGAAATCTGATCTTCGATTTGCTAACACTCTTGTTTGGAACACCTTCCCCGTCCCAGAGCTTGACGAAGCGAGCAAACAAGCGATCATTCAAGCTGGCAAGGGCGTTCTTGACGCTCGGGCTCTTCACCCAAACCGCAGCATAGCCACTCAATATGATCCCTTAGCCATGTCCACGGAGCTCATCAAAGCTCATGACAAACTTGATGCCGTAGTCGATAAAGTATTCGGCGCATCGCGCAAACTCAGCAACGAACGTCAACGCCTTGAAGTGTTATTCAGTTCGTATCAAACGCTGGTAGGTGTCTAGTTGGGTATACCC
>Ga0079226_10001756_pt1 | contig 16669 bp, 19 predicted proteins | sample Poulit2014_FD_76345 | JGI IMG/M metagenome (GOLD analysis project Ga0079226, IMG submission 76345) | Agricultural soil microbial communities from Georgia to study Nitrogen management - Poultry litter 2014 | ecosystem: Environmental > Terrestrial > Soil > Agricultural land | place: USA: Georgia...
AAATATACATAGTATTCACTGTATAGATAGGCTGCTGCCACGCTGGGTATTGTAATAAACAGAGTTGGTGCGCTTGCGGCAAGTAATGAAACTTTTTTTGTCAATTGTTTTTTTGTATAATAATTAATAATCGGAAAGAAAATTGTATGTCGTTGATATATCAATCTTGCTCGTTTATTCATAATAATCAATGGTAAAATATGCATAAATGTGTGCATAATCGGCAGACAGCATACCATGATTATGAATGGGACGAGCCCTGATTCATCCATGTCAGTCGCTCCATGTTTGATGGAAAACGGGACATATAAAACAATGAATGTTAACAGGCCGGTCAAAAATGACTGCAGGAACAACCTCATTATCCCATATTCTTTATTGAAATTGATGATTTTCCAGCAATTCATTACTGATCCCTCCTGCAGAGCGGTGTATGGTTCGTGCAAATTGCCCTTAAGCATCATAGTACGTTCTGATTTAAAAATCAATAGGTTTTACGTTTTAAGTGAGAAGACACAACTTTAATTTTGTGAAGGCCATAGACCAGGAATAAGTGGGAGATGAATGGGTTTTTGTTCGTTGAAACAGAAACGCATGTGCTATTCAGTCGAATCAAGGGATTGAGAAATTTGAATATATTCTTCCGAGGAGGGCTGTTGTTGCGGCATACAGAGCAAAATGAAACAATCAATTTTTACCTTCAACTGTTATCGAAAACAATCGATATGGATCGCTATCCGTTTACTAAAATGGTAATCGAAAACAATATTACCAAGGCTGAATACATAAACCTTTTCCACCTGCTGGAAAGTCTGCATGATCAGTATATGTCGCAAAAAAAGGAAGGTTTTTTGGATTTTTCCTCTCTTCTCGTGAAGTTTGCCGGTATGCTGAACGAAAAATTGGTTCCGACTGCAACGGTTTATGCATTAAAAAAAGAAGGATATTATCCTTCTTAAATGGAGGAGTTCATCAAGATTCTGGAAAAGTGAAACCGGGATAAAAAAGGTCACCAGTTGAACCAACTCATACAGAAATTGTCGGGTTATGCGTTCTGGTTATGCTGCAGCCGGTGAAAAGAGGATGCAATTTGTTCATGGAATTCAATGATTTCATCCAGACTATCCATTATTTCCAGGGGCTGCTCTGCATCAAGACACTCAAGTTCCTTTTGTATTTTCTCAAGTGCATCTTTTTGATGATGGGATGCATCAATCCATTTGTTTACATAATTGTTCATAAATGTTTTGAATAATGGATATTTAGCTTCATATAAATCTTTCCGCACACCTTTTCGCCATACGAGCGAGACAAAATTGGCATCGGACAGACTCCGTATACTTGTGCTTATGGATGTTTTGCTTTTTCCCAACGCTTCACTCATCTCATCCAGCGTTTTCGGCTGTTCCTGCAAATATAAAAAAACGAATAATCGTGCTTCTAATGGACTTAAATCGAACATTTCAATGGTTTTGGCAAATACTGAGATAATGTCGTATGCAGCATTTTCTAATGTTGAGTTGTACATAAAAACCTCCTAAATGAGCTCGTAAATAAAGGTTACACCAAAATAAAACAGAATTAAAATCTGGAAGTGATAAGTAAATCGGAGCAAAAAAAAGAAAAAAGAAGAATAAAGTAGCACAACTTTATACAGTTTAAACTGTACAAAAAATATATACAAAATTACTGGTATTTAATATTTGAAATTTAATAGTAGTAGTAATATAGTATTAAGAGTGGACGCAACGAGGTCGATTAAATTTATTCCAAACTATGTGGAATCATTTTATTAATTTAATCTGATGAAAAAGTCGCAGGACTATTATCCTCGTCAAATGAGATTATCGGAAAAGGGGGAAAAATGGACGTGGTAGTGAGCCCGCGGTTATGGGCCAGCTCTATCAATCTTTCGTTTCGGTAAAATATGAAAAATAATTGCCGTATAAAAAAGCGTAATGGAATTAAAGTTTTGATGTTAAGTGAGGTGAAAAAATGAGTAAAATTAAGGTAGATCGATTAACGAAAATTTTCGGTAAACGACCGAAACAAGCTGTCAAATACTTGGAAGAAAACAAAACGAAGGATGAAATTCTGGAGTTAACCGGGATGACAGTGGGTGTTAATCAGGCTACATTCGATGTACAGGATGGCGAAGTTTTTGTGATCATGGGTTTGTCCGGCAGTGGTAAATCCACACTTGTTCGCATGCTGAATCGTTTAATCGAGCCAACCTCGGGTGATGTTTGGCTTGGTGATGATAACATAACAAAAATGAATAAAGAACAGCTGCGGGACGTTCGCAGGAAAAAAATGAGTATGGTTTTCCAGAACTTTGCATTGCTGCCGCATAAGTCAATACTTCAGAATGCTGAGTACGGTCTGGAGATTCAAGGAATTGATAAAGCAGAACGGGAAAAGAAAGCCCGTGAAGCGCTTGAATTGGTTGGCTTGGGCGGCTATTTGGAAAAACGTCCGAGCGAACTTTCCGGCGGTATGCAGCAGCGTGTCGGATTGGCACGGGCACTTGCCAACGATCCGGAGATCCTGCTGATGGACGAGGCGTTCAGTGCCTTGGACCCACTGATCCGTAAAGATATGCAGGATGAACTTATGGATTTGCAGCAACGGGTAAATAAAACAATCATTTTTATCACACACGACCTTAATGAAGCGCTCCGACTCGGTGACAGAATCGCATTGATGAAGGATGGGTCTATTGTACAGATAGGAACGGCTGAAGAGATTTTGATGGATCCTGCTAACGATTACGTTGAACGTTTCGTTGAGGATGTCGACCTTGCCAAAGTGCTGACAGCCGGTCATGTCATGAAACGTGCAGAAACAGTAACTTCTGACAGGGGCCCGAATGTTGCTCTCAGGTTAATGAAAGAAGATGGTGTTTCTACGATTTATGTCGTTGATAAAAAACAGAAATTGCTGGGCTATGTTACAGCTGATCAGGCAGCAGCCGCAGCCAAGGAAAACAAAGGTCTGGAGGATATCCTTAGAACAGATATTCCGAGAGTGCATCCGGATACACTGCTGAATGATCTGTTTGAACCAATGACTGAAGATAAGGCACCACTTTCTGTTGTCGATGATTCGGGCAAGCTGGTTGGAATTGTCGTCAGAGGAGCTATTATCGGTGCGCTTGCCGGTAACGATGAAGTGATGAATGGAAATGGGGGTGAAGAAGCAAATGGATAGAGCAGGAACACTTTTCCCCAAACTTCCATTAGCACAATGGGTAGAATCGTTCGTTGATTTTCTGACAAATTCGTTATCGGTTGTTTTTGATACCATTACAGCAGTTCTTGAGTTTATTACCGAGAATTTTGTGCTGTTATTGGAATTTGTTCCGCCATTGTTATTGATTGTTTTAATTGCACTCTTAGCATGGTGGGTAGTTAACTGGAAACTCGGTCTTTTTGCCCTTATTGGTCTCGGGCTCATCAACAACCTTGGCTATTGGCCGGAAACCATTGAAACAATTGCGTTGGTACTTGTTTCTGTTGTGATTTCGATGGTTGTTGGCATTCCAATTGGTATCTGGATGTCACAAAAAGGTGCGGTGCAGGCGATTATAACACCGATTCTTGACTTTATGCAGACGATGCCCGCCTTTGTTTATCTGATTCCGGCGGTTGTCTTCTTCAGCCTGGGTATGGTGCCAGGTGTCGTAGCTACGATCATCTTCTCCATGCCGCCTACAGTAAGGCTGACAAACCTTGGTATCCGGCAGGTGGACCAGGAACTGATTGAAGCATCCAATGCATTCGGTTCATCAACTGGCCAAAGACTGGGTAAAGTACAGATACCACTTGCTATGCCGACAATCATGGCAGGTATTAACCAGACAATCATGCTGTCATTATCGATGGTTGTTATTGCCTCAATGGTTGGGGCACCTGGTCTTGGAACAGTCGTTTACAGGGCTGTAACACAAGTTGCAATCGGTCCGGGTTTTGAAGGTGGCTTATCCCTTGTAATCCTTGCAATGCTGCTTGACCGTATTACGCAGGGGGCAAATAAAAATTAAACATGTTACGGATTTCTGCATCATTTATGGTGCGGAAATCCGAACATATATAAATTATTATTTTAAGGAGGTCAATTTCTTATGTTTAAGAAATTCAGATTATTAGGCTTAGCTGCAGCGCTTGTGCTTGTTATTGCATTGGCAGCGTGTGGCGGCGGAGGCAGCGAAGAAGGAAGTGACAGCGGCTCCGATGGCGACAGCGGCAGCAGTGACGGTGGCGACAGCGGCAGCAGTGTAGAACTTGGTGAATCAGAACTGACTATCCCTTACGTTGCTTGGGCAGGCGCTATTGCTCGTACACCTTTGGTTAAGCAAGTTCTTGAAGAAGTAGGGTATACTGTGGAAACGTCACAGGTTGAAGCAGGTGCGATGTGGTCAAGTGTTGCCAATGATGATGCATCATTTATGACAGCTTCATGGCTGCCGGCAACACACCAATCTTATTGGGAGCAGTACCAGGACGATGTGGAAGCTATTGGTGAATTCGTAGCACAGGCACCACTTGGCATGACTGTTCCATCATATATGGATGTTAACGCTATTGAAGACTTGAAAGGTAATGAAGAACTGGGTGAAGCAGTAGACTGGACAATTACCGGTATTGACCCTGGTGCCGGCGTTATGCAGAGTACTGAAGAAGCAATTGAAACATACGGTTTGGAAAATTGGGAACTGTCATCAAGCTCTGAAGGTGCCATGCTGTCAGCACTGCAGACAGCCATTGAAAATGAAGAACCCATTATTGTTCCAGGCTGGAAACCACATTGGAAGTTTGCTGAAATGGATCTGAAAATGCTTGAAGATCCTGAAGAAGTATACGGTGGTGACGGTGACCGTATTGAAGCTGTAGCACACACAAGCTTTAAAGAAGACTCACCTGCAGCATATGAAGTCGTGCAGCGTATTACAGAAGATTATGATACGGAACTGGAGAACGAGCTGCTTGTAGCAATCAATGATGGTGCAGAACCAGCTGATGCAGCTAGCCAATTCCTTGAAGATAATCCTGATCTTCTGGAAAAATGGACAGAAGGCCTTGGTGAGTAAAACATCAGATATATGAAAATAAAGCTGCCTCCTACAGATGAGGCAGCTTTATTAATGCAAACAAAAATATGGTTTCGATTGGTACAACAAAAAACTTCCCCTGATTTCCGAGCTGATATGGCAGATTTCAGGGAAGTTACATTTGATCAAAGTTTAATTCGCCTTAGCAGGCAATAAGCTACCAATTTCATATCATCGAAAAACTTGAAAATTGTATTGGAGGAGCATTTGCCTATAAATAAATGTCCGGTTCTGTTCAACTAACATTCAGTGGAGAAATGCGTTCCACTGAATGAAGTTTCACTTTATACCTTTACTTTATCTTCCAAGTCTCGCAGGTTTGATTCAATCTCTTCCAGATATGTATGAATACTTTCCTGATGCGGTTCTACAGTTCGTTTCCAATCTTCCACAGAGCTTTTCATTTCCCGGGTCAATTTCTTGATGAGGACAGCGCCTTCTTTGGAGGTTTCGGTAAACTGTTCTTTTATCTTGAGGCCGTCATCTTTAAATTTTTCAATCAGTTCTTTCCATTCAATATTTTGTGCACGGCTTCGGAGATTTCTGCCTGATTCAGGTGTAGCTAATAATGTAGCAGCAGCACTGACTGTTCCTCCCACCAAAATGCCCAGAAGTAACGATTTTCCCTTACTCATAGCAATTAACACTCCTTTCAAAGACTCTGTTTTTCCTGTTTTACAGGCAGTTAAGCCACGTTATCAAAATTCCGATATAAATTAACTTGATGTGGGGTGAACTGCCAGTAAAGGTTTGATTCGGGTAAAGCATCCACTGAATAAATTTTCACTTTACATGTTTTGACTGTGTGTTACATTCCCAAATGCTAATTCATACGCCATTTTAAAAAATCCCCTGACAAATCATTGCGCCAGAGGATTGATATATCATGTTTTTAGGCGGTCATCATCGGTTGTGTCTGTTTTAAGATGTTTTGGACGATTGGATAAACAATAATCATAAATAATGTATTCAACACTGCAGCGGGCAGGACGATTGTGCCGAACAATACCGGAAATGCCCCTTCCATCAAGCCAACAATATAGAGGGCCACAGTTATGAAAATTGAACCGCTTATCATGGTACCGACAGCTGTCAATACAGGTACATTTATTTTAGCGTTTACGCGGTTTTTAACCAGTATTAGCAGCCCGAAAAACAATAATCCTGTAATCGGTTTGTCGATCACGTTGGCAATCTGGCCACCCGGTGTTTGCGTTGTTAAGGCGGAAATTACACCTGCCGCCACGGATAATACCAAAACATATTTCGTCCTTGGAAATAGCATAATCCCCAAAAACATCATGGAAAGCAACATGTCTGGCTTCATTCCGTAAATAAAAGGTGGAATGACAAAATGCAATACAGCACCAATCCCCAATAACAACGATAAAAATACCAAAACTCTTGTATTCATTTTTACCTCTCCTCTTCTCAGCTAAGCTATTTTTGGCTCTCCAACTGTGCACTCGTTGCCAGCTGCGAAAGCATAGTGCCATTATAACAGAAATGGATCAAAATAAACAGTACTAATTTTCTAATTATTGCGGCTTGTGTTTTACAATGCTTCGTTTATGTCTTTGGCAATTTGCTGCAGGTCGTCCTGTGAATAGTCATCTTCATGAACCTGCCAGTTCAATGAGAAACCGTCATCATTGCCGTAACGCGGGAGAAGGTGAATATGTAAATGAAAAACTGACTGATCCGCGGGCTTCTCATTGTTATTCAATAAGTTCATGCCAATCGGCTGATAAGCTTTTTTGATGGCATTTGCAATTTTAGGGATACGTTCAAACAACTTGCTTGCAACCTCTGGTGGTGTTTCATATATGTTTTTCGTGTGGGTTTTCGGGATGACCAAAGTGTGCCCCTTTGTTACCTGGCTGATATCCAGGAAGGCATAAACGTCTTCATCCTCATATACTTTCGCTGACGGGAGTTCACCATCAATGATTCTGCAAAAAATACAATCCTCATGAGCCATGCCAAATCACTCCTTAACGTGTTTTCATTCATTGTATAAAGAAATAGGGTAGAAAGTAAAGCTTTGTGAACACGTCATTCAAATAAAAAATGGGACATGTGGTCAGATTATTCTGATCTCATATCCCGTTTTATTTTGAAGTCAATAAAAAACAAACAGGTCAGGCTCATTTTTAGTGAGCCTGCCTGCTTTAAGAAGCAAGTGAACGGCAAAGCATCTAACGTCTGGGGACTTGTAATAACCGTCAATCGCATTTGCTTTTAACGTTACAAAAACCGATTTGTCAGATCCCAATTGATTGGTCAATCTGGCAAAATGGCTTAAAGCATTAGATGGTACCATTAAGATTTGTGCATCAGTATCCAAAGACACCGTGCGGTCAATCTTAAACGGGTCAATCATTTAATTATCGATCACAAACACCTCATTTGTGTGCAGCGTGAAATTATATGATTTTGCTCATTCACTTAGCTTCATTCGTTAGTGTGAACCGGGAATGTCTTTTTATACATATTTTTTGTCGAAGAATTTGCTTTGGCACTTCACATCAAACGTGGTAAAATTTTAGTTAAGTGACAATTGGGAGGCAGGCTTTGTGGAACCTTTATTACATATAGCCGATTTGCATGGCGGATATACACACAAAAATGTGCTGCACGGAATATCGTTTGATGTCTATCCAGGTGAAATCGTCGGTTTGATCGGACTGAATGGTGCCGGCAAAAGTACGACCATCAAACATATTATTGGGCTGATGCATGCTAAAAAAGGAAAAGTGGCAGTTAACGGAAAAACATTTCAGGAAAATCCGGATACGTATCGGAACCAGATGGCATATATACCGGAAGTGCCTATTTTATACGATGAGTTAACGTTATATGAGCATTTGCGTCTGACAGCAATGGCTTATAATATTTCGGAGGCTGATTTTGAGAAAAGACTCCCGCGATTACTGAAAGCGTTTCGTATGGAAAAGCGGCTGAAATGGTTCCCGACCCATTTTTCAAAAGGCATGCGGCAAAAAGTGATGATTATGTGTGCCTTTTTAATCGAGCCGCCGTTATATATTGTGGACGAGCCGTTTGTTGGTCTTGATCCACTTGGCATCAAATCCTATCTGCAGCTGATGGATGGTATGAAGGCAGATGGATCGGGTGTCCTCATGTCAACCCATATTTTGGCAACAGCCGAACGGAATTGTGACCGGTTTATTATCCTGCATGAAGGCCAAATTAGGGCAATTGGTACATTGGATCAGCTGCGGAAGGACTTTCATATGCCGGATGCAACGCTTGATGATTTATATGTGGAACTGACAAAGGAAGATAGCCATGTTTGATTCGCATGCTTTTTTTAAGCGTCGTTTTTCAGCCCATATGAAAGAAACAAGCCGTTATCTGCGCTATATCTTTAACGGGCATATTGCGGTGGCCATGCTGTTTTTTATCTCGGCAGCCGCTTATTACTATCAGGGGTGGCTCGCGAATCTTCCTGACAATTTTCCGACAGCTTGGATTATTGGCGTGGCATTCGGACTTCTAGTCAGTTACAGTCCTGTCCGTACATTGTTGAAAGAACCTGACTTGGTATTCTTGATTGCGGCCGAGAATAAGATGGGTCCCTATTTCCGTGATGCCTTGATCTACAGCTTTGTTATCCAGCTTTATCTTATCCTGCTTGCCGGTGCTGCGTTTGGACCGTTATATTTTGCGTCTTATCCGGATCGTGCCGGGAACATTTATTTGTTGACATTGCTGGTTGTTCTGATTTTTAAAGTCGGAAACCTGGTTGATAACTGGTGGATGCTGAAAATCAGGGAACCAGGAATAAGGCAGGTTGATCAGGCTGTCCGTATGTTACTGAATGTGGCTGTCTTTTATTTTATCGTTCAGGGTGAAATGGTATGGGCAGGGATTACAACTGTGCTGTTTACGCTCGTCTTTTTATATGATTTAAGTGTATCACGAAAATATCCCGGTATCGTTTGGGATTTACTGGTGGAAAAAGACCGCAGCCGGATGCAGACATTTTATCGGATAGCCAATATGTTTACGGATGTCCCCCACTTAAAAAATCAGGTGAAAAACAGGCATTGGCTGGTGTCGCTTGTCAGCCGGGTGCCATTTGCCAACAGACATACATTTGATTATTTATACCGGATTTCGTTCGTCCGCAGCGGGGATTATTTAGGCATGTATGTCCGGCTGATTGTCATCGGTGGACTGTTCGTTTATTTTGTTCCAAACATTTGGATGAAATTGCTGTTTGCCCTGCTGTTTTTATATATGAGCGCTTTTCAGATGATGACATTATACCATCACCATCGGACGATTATGTGGCTTGATCTCTACCCGGTCGATATTGGGGTGCGGCAACGATCGCTGCTCAAGCTGCTGTTTCAGCTGACATTATTTCAGACCATCATTTATACCCTGCTGTTTATCGTCATGCAGGAGTGGGCAGGTATGCTCATTGTACTCGCCGGTGGTATAGTCTTTGATTATTTATTTATTCTGGGCTATGTGAAGAAAAAGGTGACCACATAGAAAAAAGGCTGATCTGTTGTGGCATCAGCCTTTTTTTATTCCGTGGGGGAAAAGCATCCCACTGAATGAGTTTTATTTTATCCCGCATGTAACGGGCAGTAACCCGCCAAAAAACGTCGCCCAACTGTCCTTAAATATCCGATTCTGTTCGGGCCTGCATGATGCAGGTCACAAAGGCGTTGCAACACGACGTTGCGTACTTAGCCTTTGTTCCTCTTCAGCGGGAAAGAACACCCTGTTGAATGAAGTTTCACTTTACAGCTCACTTTTCCTGGAATTTGAAATACGCTGAAATCAACGTTTTGGCTGCTACCGGCATCGCCCGTTCTTCAATATCGAATTTCGGATGGTGGTGCGGGTAGTGGTGTCCTTCTTTTTGAGCCCCAGTGAAAAAATATGCGCCGGGTTTTTCCATCGTGTAATAGGCAAAGTCCTCGCCGGCCATGACTGGTTTTACCTCTTCAGCCGTCTGGATTTCATCAACTTGATCTGCTGCCTCGAGAACGAGCTGTGCTTCTTCGGCATTGTTGACAAGCGGCGGATAGCCTTTTTTGTAATCAAATGAATAGGAGGCGTCATTGGCGACACAAACGCCTTTTATAACGTTTTCCATCTCATGAATAACCTGTTCCTGAATATCCTTTTTTAAGTACCGGACAGTACCGACAAGCCTTGCTTTGTCAGCGATGACGTTGAACGCATTGCCGGCTTCGAATTGTCCGATGGTGATAACAGCTGTTTCGAGCGGATCGAGACGTCTTGAAACAATTTGCTGCAGCTGAGACACGACTTGCGAACCAATGGTGATGGCGTCTTTTGTCTGATGTGGATAACCGCCATGCCCGCCTTGACCCTGTATGTTTATCTCAAAGCGATCGGGACCAGCCATGAAGACGTCCTTTGATGTCTGCAGCACGCCAAACGGGGTCGTTGACCAGAGATGTGTGCCAAACACTGCATCAACATCATCAATCGCTCCCGATTCAATGATTGGCTTGGCCCCGCCCGGTGCGTATTCCTCTGCATGCTGGTGAAGGAAGACGATGGTACCCGGCAAATTGTCCTGAAAAGCTTTCATGGTTTTGGCAAGTGTCAAGAGTGTTGCTGTATGCCCGTCATGACCGCAAGCGTGCATGATACCATCAACTTTTGATTTATAGGGGACATCTTTCTCATCCTGAATTGGAAGCGCATCGAAATCAGCCCTTAATGCCACTTTCTTACCGGGTTTTCCGCCTTTTAATGTAGCAATCACACCATTACCGCCGACACCTGACTGATAAGGAATTCCTATTTTTTCATAAAAATCGGCGATATATTGAGCTGTTTTAAATTCCTGGAAAGACAGTTCCGGATATTGGTGCAGATAACGCCGGATGTCAACCATTTCAGCGTACAATTCATCCAACCGATTATGTATAGCCTGTAACATCAAAAAGCCTCCTCTTTTTCGGTTGTTTTTTAATTATTATAACATCATGACAGGAAATGGTGTTAGAAAATAGACAAGAGTTATCTGAATCCGCAGAAGAATGCAAAATCGACAGAGGTTCTCGAGAAGATAAGCGTTATGTAAAGAAGAATGGTAATATCAACAGATTACTGAAGATATCTACAGATTAACAGAAAATATCTGCAGAAGAACGAAGGAAATAGGAATAAACACAAAACAATTGAAACAGATAAAAAACTGCTCCAAATCACTTTTCGGAGCAGTATTATTTGTTAATTGACATTTGAATCAGCCAGTAATCGTTGAATTTCTTCTTGGTGGGCTGTTTCATCGGCTATCATATCTTCCAGTTTAACAACCAGTTCGGTGTAGCCTAATTCTTCAGCTTGTTGTTTGCGTTTTTCATACCGTTGGATGGTATCTTTTTCAGCTTCCAGTGCAGCCTCCAGCAAATCTTTTACTTCTGTCGGCTGTGGGATGTCTGCAGCTTTTGTTGTCGGTATTCCGCCCAATGATTTAATTTTTTCGGACAAATATAATGCATGACCCATTTCATCATTGATTTCTGATTCGAAAAAAGGCTTCAATGCGGGACGGATCAGACCAGATACGACAGCTGCACTATACGTATACTGAATCGCAGCACCATACTCATGTGACAAATCTTCATTCAGTCCATCAATCAGATTTTGCAGATTTTGATCCATGATTTATCCCAACCTTTCCACTATAATAAGAGCACACAATTATCATACCCGGCACTATTTTTTTCAAACGTCAAATGAGGTATGATTTATTCAGGAGGGTGTGAACGTGTTGAATAGACGCAGCTATATCATATTATTTTTATTGATGGCCGTCCTGTTAACGATTGGTATTTGGGTGTTTCGCATCATCAGTGGGAAAGTTCTTTATATCGATCAAATCACCCGTGGCCTTGTTGAAGCATTTGAAGATACCACTACATATACCATTTTCCGCTGGATAACGGAATTAGGATCGGGTACCTTTTTGACACCATTCACAATTTTGACGGCGCTTCTCTTGTGGTTTGCCTTCAGGGACTGGCTGCCGGCTGTCATTTTTGGCTTGGGCACATTGAGCAGCCATGGTCTGAATATACTGATCAAACAGCTTGTTGAGCGTGAACGTCCTAGTATCTTTGTTGCTGCCAATGCTGAAGGATTCAGTTTTCCATCCGGTCATGCCATGATTCCGATGGTTTGTTACGGGCTGCTCGCTTATTTTGTTGCCAAAAAACTAACATCGTCCAAGGCCGTTTTAACCGTTCAATTCAGCTTTGCCCTTCTCATTTTTTTAATTGGGATCAGCCGTTTTATCATTAATGTTCATTATTTAACAGATGTCTTTGCCGGGTTCGTTTTTGGATTCATATACTTGATAGGTATGATTTATCTGTATGAATGGCTGCAGTCATGACGTAAAAAGTCTCCGTCTTAAGACTGAGTTTTATCACATTCTGAGGACGATTACCTTCTGCGAAAACCTCATGTACAATATAGACAAAGAATATCGATTTTTAGTTATGGGAATGGGGTGAATTGATTGGGGCGGTTCACGCGTTATGTATTGGCATTTATCCTTATTTCGGTTGGTGCAGCACTGGTGCTGGCCAATATTGGCATCATTGATTTCAGTTTTAACAATATATGGCTGTATATTTATCCACTATTATTTATGATACTCGGGATTAAATGGATAGCCGATCGTATCAGACATCGCGGCGGCAGCTGGGCCTTTGGATCCTTTTTCTTCATATTTGGCACATTGCTGCTGCTTGACCGTTTTAATATCATCACCTTTCATTTTGACGACGTTTTTAAATTATGGCCGCTCTTGATTGTTTATATCGGCTTTTCATTTATTGGCAGCACAAGAGGCTATAAACGAACGTTTGACCATCGCCGGAAAAAAAATAGAATGAATGATACCGGTGACTTCGGCATGTTTACTGTCGGCAGTTATGAGTATAATCAGCCAAACTGGAAAGTGGAACCGATGTATTTGAAAAATATGGCCGGTGATTTTTACTTTGACTTTTCCAAGGCGTTCATCCCAGAAAAGGAAATCCCGATTACGATTCATTCCCTGGCTGCTGATGTTCATATCATTGTCCCCGGAAATATTGCTTTCCGGGTAGATGCCTCAGTCATGGCTGGTGATATTGATGTTGTTGGCCAGCAAAAAGATGGTATTAACCGGGCCATGACGTATGAAACACTCAATTATGAACAGGCAATTCAAAAGTTGGATTTATTCATCAAATTGAGATCAGGCGCAATCAAGGTAGTCAAAGTATAGAGGGGGACGACAGTGTGCTGAAAAAATTGGTCAGTATCCGATATATGTATATTCGTTCCCACTTATATGCTGTTTTACTGACGACAGTGTTATTGCTGGCGGTTCTGTTAAGTATCCATGTCCTGTTTGCACCTGATTGGCTTTCAGCTGGAAGCATTTTTGCTTTTATCCTCTTCTATGTACTGTTTGGAATGATCATTTCGGTTTACGCCGGTTTTAAAGCAGGCGGTGAAATGAAAGAACGGCTTGATGATTTATCTGTCTTGATTACACAGTTTGCAAATGGCCATTATGATTCCCGCGTTAATTTTGATGAACATGACGAAATCACGAGAATCAGCAATGAGATGAATGAACTTGGCGAAAAGCTTGAGATCCAGGTGAAATCGCTCAAGCGAATGGCCGATGAAAAGGCTGATTATGTCAAATCTGCGCATAAAGCTGCCGCTATGGAGGAACGACAGCGGCTTGCGCGTGATCTGCATGATGCAGTAAGCCAGCAGCTATTTGCCTTAACAATGATGTCGGAAGCTGCTGTCAAACAACTCGATAAACAGCCGGAAGTGGCCAGGACACAGATCAAGGAAGTGGCAAGTACTGCTTTGAACGCACAAACAGAAATGCGGGCATTGCTGTTGCATTTACGGCCTGTCCATTTATCCGGTGATCCGCTTCCGGTCGGGATCAAAAAGCTAATCGGTGAGCTGGAGCAAAAAACACAATTGGATTTTACAGTTAATATTGAAGATGACCTGCCGCTGTCTGAGACGATAGAAGAGCATCTGTTCCGGATTGTTCAGGAAGCGTTATCAAATATATTGCGACATGCAAAGGCGCATCATGTCAAATTGGATATCACCGACGGGGACGATGAATTGTTTTTGCACATTCGTGATGATGGAGAAGGCTTTGATGCACATGAAGATACAAACCGCAAAACATCATACGGTCTGAAAACGATGCAAGAACGTACGGAGGACCTCGGGGGAACATTTACGGTAAGATCAAGCAAAGGGGAAGGCACGTACATTAATATTCGAATACCTTGTTGAATAAGGGGGAGGGGTTTGATGATCCGGGTAGTCGTCGTTGATGATCATGAAATCGTACGAAAAGGAATTGTGGCCTACTTACAGACTGAAGAAGAAATAGATGTTGTCGGGGAAGCATCAGACGGTCATGAAGGGGCGGATCTGATCTTGCGCATCAAACCTGATGTTGTCCTGATGGATTTGATCATGGATAATGGCAGTGGCATTGAAGCGACCGAAAAAGTTATGACACAGTTGCCGGCGTGTAAAATTATTATTCTGACAAGTTATTATGATGATCAAAAGGTTTTCCCCGCACTTGAAGCCGGGGCATTCAGCTACCTTCTGAAAACGGCTTCCGCTTCGGAAATTGCTGATGCGATTAAAAAAGCTGCGAATGACGAACATGTGATTGAGCCAAAAGTGGCCGGAAAAATGATGTCCAGTTTCCGGAGAGGACAGAAGAAGCCGCATGAGGAATTGACCGAACGTGAGCTTGAAGTGCTTCTGTGTATTGGAGAAGGGCTGACGAATCAGGAAATCGGAGAAAAATTGTACATTGGCATTAAAACGGTTAAAACACATGTGAGCCATGTTCTTTCCAAATTAGACGTTCAGGACCGGACACAGGCTGCGGTTTATGTTCATAAAAATGCCTTATTAAAACAAATTGACGGATGATGACAGAACTTCCTTTTTGCTTTTCTTCAATGTTTCCTAGTATAATACGTAGGAATATGAATTGAGAGGACGACCGTATGCAACATTCAAAAACAAATGAAACATTGCTTATGATCATATGGGCTCAGTCGCTTGCAGCTACATTAGGCAGTCTGTTTTTTTCGGAAATAATGGGCTATGTGCCGTGTGAACTATGCTGGATACAGCGGATTATCATGTATCCGCTGGTCATTATTTATGGGACTGCCTTATTTAAAAAAGATTTGTCCATTGCACTGCCTGGTCTGATTTTGAGTGGGATCGGGATGTTCGTCTCGCTGTATCATTATTTGGTGCAAAAGCTGCCGGCTTTACAGGAAACAGGGGGTTCGTGCGGTGTTGTTCCATGTAATACGGAATATGTTAATTACTTTGGATTTATTACAATTCCTTTTATGGCAGGTATTGCATTCGTTATCATATTTGTGTTACACATCATTCTATGGAAATGGGGGAAATAAGCCATGGGAAAGAAAATGCTGATAATTTTAGGTTCAATTGTCGTATTATTTGCTGCCCTTTATTTTGTGATTGATTATAAAAACCAGCAGGCAGTGGGCGATAGTGAAAACCCATATGGAAAAGAAGACTTGCATCAGGCGACGATTGATCAGCTGGATGACCCTAACTATCAGAATCAGATTTTGCCGGACGAATTAGCGACAAAACTGGACAATGGCGAGGATATGATCGTTTATTTCTATGATCCGACATGCTCACACTGTCAGGAGTTAACACCCAGGCTTGTGCCGATCGTGGAAGAGATGGATGTTGATATGAAAAAACTGAACCTGCTTGAGTTTCAGGATGCCTGGCGACAGTATGGCATTGAAAGTACGCCGACACTTGTTTATTTTGAAAATGGGGAAGAAGTTGACCGCGTAAACGGGGCACAGTCGAACGATATATTCCGTGCATTTTTCAATGAATATGCTGTCAATGATTCAGAGGGCGATGATGGATAAGCAAGCCAGGAGGACTCCAGGCTTGCTTATTCTATTTCATCCATATCAATCATATCGTAGTTTGTCACAAAAGGTCTGTCTAAAAAGTATGCCGGCGGTTTAACGTCTCCGCCATCTTTATGTGCCTGTTTGAATTGATCCGAATGTTTCCAGTTTTCAAAGTCGGATTCTGAGGCCCATTGGGTCATGACAACATAGATATTGCCTTTTTTTGGCCTGAGTAACCGGAAAGCCTGAAACCCGGGCATTGACTCTACACTCTGTTGCCGTTGTTTGAACTTATCTTCAAATGTTGCCATGCCATCATCCGCCACTGGGATATTATTCATGACTACATAACCGTTTTTCTGTAACATACCGCTTTGCGTGACCGTTTCATATCCTTTGCCCGAAGCAAAGATGTTTTTCGTTTCACCTTCATAGTAAATAAGGGTGCTGGTATTTTCGCGCATAAAGAAAAAATCAATATTCGGATGTTTTTCCGGGATATGTTTCAAAAAGTCGAATGTCCCTTTTGTCATAAACACATTCATTATGTTCC
>Ga0079226_10001757_pt1 | contig 16666 bp, 17 predicted proteins | sample Poulit2014_FD_76345 | JGI IMG/M metagenome (GOLD analysis project Ga0079226, IMG submission 76345) | Agricultural soil microbial communities from Georgia to study Nitrogen management - Poultry litter 2014 | ecosystem: Environmental > Terrestrial > Soil > Agricultural land | place: USA: Georgia...
CTTGAGAGACTGTATCGGGATTCTATAGTAACACACATGTAATATATATCATCATTATTTAGGATGGATTTTTTAAAAAGGAAAAAAAGTTTGGTTGGTATTGGAGTTGTGGTCCTACTGTTTGTTTTTTGGTTCGCCTTGGGTGGAAAAAGCGAAAAAAAAGCAGCCATTTACACTACTTCTAAAATAGGCACTTTTAAAGTTGATGTAGCTACGACAGGGGAGTTACGTGCTAAAAATTCCACAAAAATTGAAGGTCCGGAAGGAATGCGTGAATTGCGTATTTTTAATGTTAATATTCAGCGCTTAGTAGATGAAGGAACGGTAGTGCAAAAGGGAGATTTTGTGGCGGAGCTGGACCGTTCAGAGGTATCGAGCAGCTTGCAGGATGCCCAGCTGGAGCTGGAAGAGGTAGAGTCTAACCTTGAGACTGCTAAGCTGGATAGCTCGCTCAGCCTATCCAAGGCCCGGGATAACCTTATTAGTCTTGAATACGGGGTAGAGCAAGCAGAAATAGCAGTTGAACAGTCCCAATATGAATCTCCTGCTACTCAGCGGAAGGTGAAAATAGAACTAGATCAAGCCAATAGAAAGTTAGAACGGGCCCGGCAAAGTTATGAAACGGAAGTCCGTAAAGCAGAAGTGAATATCCGTAGAATTGAGCATAACTTGGCAAAGAAAAGAAGGGAGCTGGATAAGATTAAAAAGCTGGGGGAGAAGTTCACTATTTATGCTCCAGAGGATGGGATGGTTATATATAAAAGGAACAGAGATGGCTCAAAACTTACAGAAGGCAGTTCGGTAAGTGCTTGGGATCCGGTTGTAGCTAAATTGCCCGACTTTAGCGTGATGAATTCAGTTACTTACGTGAATGAAGTAGATATTCGAAAAATACAAGTGGGCCAAAATGTAGACGTCACTTTAGATGCTATGCCCGATAAAGAACTTACCGGTGAAGTGACGGAGATAGCAAATATCGGGGAGAAGCGACCTAATTCTGATTCTAAAGTGTTTCGAGTAGTTGTAGAAATTAATGAGGCTGACGATGCACTGCGTCCGGCCATGACGACCAGCAATACAATCCATATTAACACAGTGGACAGTGCGCTTTATGTGCCGCTGGAAACAATACATGCCCAAGATACACTAAATTATGTATTTAAAAGGGAAGGACTGGAGCCCGTAATGCAACAAGTGGTATTGGGGCTCATGAATGACAACGATGTGATTATTAAGGCTGGACTTGAAAGGGGGGATCGCCTTTATTTGTCGACCCCGGAGGATACGACTGATATTTCAAAAAGAAAGCTGGATGAGGCGGTGGTAAAGAAGTATGAACAAGAAGCAAAGAAGGATTCTGCTCGTATTATGGGTGAATCGGATGAGCAGCAGCCTACTCGTGAGGCCCCTTCTCCATTGCATCAGGATACCACACAAGATACCGTGGAAACTTTACAGAAGTAACGAATATATCCAATAAAGGAATTCAAGTTTGCTACAGAAACTTATATACAATCTGGATATTGCGCTGGAGGCTATCCGCCGGAATAAAATGCGCTCTTTCCTTACCTCGCTGGGTATTATATTTGGTGTAGCCTCCGTGATTGCAATGTTGGCCATTGGCCGAGGAGCACAGGAAGAGGTGCTGAGTCAGCTTGAGCTGCTTGGTACTAATAATGTTATTGTAAAACCGCTGGTTGCACAAGTTGATAAGAATTTGAACGGTGATGATAGCAACGAGAAGCAAAGCCAGCAACGCTATTCGCCAGGGCTGAAGCTGAGCGATATGCAAGCAATTATTGATGATATTCCTCAGGTACAGCGCGCAAGCCCTGAGATCGTTTATGAGACATCATTTGTACGTAGCGGGCGCATCCACAGCGGAAAATTAGTAGGAGTAAATCGGCATTATTTTGATATCAATAATTTTGAAATTGCTGAGGGTAATTTATTTTCCGAGAGACAAATCAGGAACTCTAAAACCGTATGCGTTATAGGCTCGGATGTAAGGGCTCGCTTTTTTACGGATAAAGATCCTATTGGTCAGAAAATAAAGGCCGGTAATATTTGGCTTACGGTTGTGGGAGTACTTGAGAAACGTGATCTGAGTACCGAAAATATCCAGGATCTGGGGATACGTAATTATAATATGGACATTTATCTGCCGGTTACCTCGGCGCTTTTACGTTTTAAGAATAGAGCCCTTTTGACAGGGCAAGAAATCCAGCAAGCGGCAGCTGAGCGAAATAATGGCGATAATGGGGACTCGGAAGCCCAAAATTATCATCAGATAGATCGACTGACTGTACAGCTCAGCGACAATAAATACAGTCCGGCAACGGCCGATATAATTAGGCGAATGTTAACTCGTCGTCATAATGATGTAGTTGATTTCGAAGTTATCGTACCAGAACTTTTATTAAAACAAGAGCGCAGAACTCAGGAAATATTCAATATCGTACTTATATGTATTGCTTCTATCTCACTGATTGTAGGCGGCATTGGCATCATGAATATTATGCTGGCCTCAGTGGTTGAACGCTACCGGGAAATTGGGGTTCGCCGGGCTGTGGGCGCCCATATACAAGATATACATCTGCAGTTCTTAACTGAAGCATTGGCAATCAGTGTTACCGGAGGTATTATCGGAACTATATTGGGAATAACCTTTAGTTATGTAATTGAACTTTCGGCCGGTATTCTAACCATTGTAACCTTCAGCTCAATTTTGATTTCCTTTGGGGTGGCTATGATTATTGGAGTGATTTTTGGTTTCTTTCCGGCAAAACGAGCAGCTGAACAAGATCCTGTACACGCATTACGACATGAGTAAGAAATTAATCATATTCGGTAGCCTACTTTCATTATTATTAGCAATAGCTAAACCACTGCCAGCTCAAACATCGGATGATGACATAGGCACTTTAACGCTCGAGCAGTGTATAAGTATTGCGCAAGATCAGAGTCCCGTAGCAAATGCTGCGCGTTATGCATTAATTGCCAGCAAATGGGAAAATAAATCATTCAATGCCGACTTGCTGCCCAGCCTTAGCTTAACAGGGAATGCTCCTAATTATCGTAAATCCATTTTCTCTAACACATTGGATAATGGAGATATTACCTTTTCCTCTCGCACACAATCCGAAGCTGAAGTAGAGCTTAGCATTGAGCAGGCTATTTTACCTACCGGAGGAAGTCTATCCTTAACGACAGGCCTTACAAGGCTGGGAATATTTGGTGGTGAAAACACATATTTATGGCAAAGCAGACCACTGGTGGTAGGTTTACGGCAGCCGCTGTTTCAGTTTAATAACTTAAAATGGCGCAATCGCCTGGAACCTTTAAGGTATGAAATAGCTCAAAAAGAGTTTGTAGAGGAAATGGAAAATATTGCCCTTCGGGTGACAAACCGGTTCTTTGACGTTTATTTGGCAAAGATTAATCTTGAGAATGCCAAATTTAATGTTACCCGTAACGATTCGATCTATCAGATATCGGAAGGGAGGTATAATGTAGGAAGTATTGCTGAAAATGATTTATTACAGAGTGAGCTGGCCCTGCGTAATGCAGAATCTTCGCTTACTAATGCCCGTATTGAATATAATCGCCTGTTAAATGAGTTTAAAATACTACTTGGTTACTCAACAGATGTAGAACTAGATCTTAAACCACCCGAGGAGCTGCCCGAAATATCTGTTAATATTGACAAAGCGCGACAGCTGGCATTAAAGAATAACAGCGAGTCCCTGAATTATAAATTTAGGGAAATACAGTCTGACCGTGATTTGGCAAGAGCTAAAAGTGAAGCCCGGTTAGGTTTAACCCTGAATGCCGAATATGGATTAAATCAGACGTCAAGAGACTTTGCTGATCTTTATAAAGATCCGGAGAATCGACAGTTTATTTCTCTGGGGTTTGAAGTACCTATTTTTAACTGGGGCAAGCAGCGTGCCCAGATTAATGCGGCCCGGAATCAGCAGCGGGAGGTGGCCAATAGCATAGAATACCAGCGCAAACAATTCATTCAACAGGTTGACTATACGGTAAGCCAGTTTTTACAGCTAAGAAGACAGGCCCAAATTTCTGCCCAGGCCGATACCATAGCTCGCAGGCGTTATCAGGTTGCCCAAAACCGTTATAAAATAGGGAAAATCGATATTACCAATCTGTTTATTGCCCAGGATGAAAAGGATTCAGCGAAGCAGTCTTATATCCAGGCTTTACGTACTTTTTGGACAGGCTGGTACGAGCTGCGAAAGTTAACGCTATATAACTTTATGAAGGATGAACCCATCTCCTATAATCTTAGTAATATTTAGGATTACTTGTAAAATTTGTTAAGAACGTTGAATTTTAATAACTATTGTTTAAGTTGTCGGTTTAGCAACAATAAAATATAATAAAGGAATAATTATGGATAAAAAGGAACAAGCCGGAAAGGAGAAGGAAATGTCGCGCAAAGACTTTTTAAGTACATCAGCAGCAGCTACTGCCGGCTTCTTTGTTGTTCCGCGCCATGTGTTGGGCGGGGCAGGTTATAAAGCTCCCAGTGATCGATTAAATATTGCCTGTATTGGAGTAGGAGGAATGGGAGCAAGCAATACAAAATCTTTATCAGATCTTGGCGAAAATATCTATGCACTCTGTGATGTTGATGAAGACTATGCAGCTAAAACATTATACGATTATCCCAAGGCGAAGCGCTATATTGATTTTCGGGAGATGCTCGAAAAAGAAAATGAAATTGATGCCGTAATGGTAGCAACACCAGATAACAACCACGCCGCAATAGGTATTTACGCTATGGAGCGCGGGAAGCATGCATTCGTACAGAAGCCGCTGACGCGTACTATATATGAAGCTCGGAGGATGGCCGAAGTGGCCGATGAAACTGGTGTAGCTACCCAAATGGGAAATCAGGGGCATGCTTTTGAGAGCACCTACAAAATTGTTGAATATATCCGTCAGGGAGCCATTGGCGAAGTCTCTCGTGTAGACTGTTGGACCGATCGTCCAGCCGGATGGTGGCCACAGGGAGCTGATGTTCAAAAAAATAAAAGGACGCCTATTACGCCCTACACTATGCATTGGGATCTCTGGATTGGTCCCTCTCCATTTCGTAAATATGACCCGGATATTGCTCCTTTTGCTTGGCGGGGGCGCTGGGATTTTGGCGCCGGTGCGCTAGGTGATATGGGGGCTCATATTATGGATCAGCCGTACTGGGCACTTGAGCTGGGAATGCCTGAACAGGTTTATGCCAGTACCACTCCTTTTAATGACGAAGCCTTTCCTGTTGGATCTTCTGTTCACTATAAATTTCCTGCGAATGGGGAACGAGGGGCAGTAGATTTAAATTGGTACGATGGTGGGCTTTTGCCGCAACGGCCTGATGAATTAGAGGATGGGAAACCTATGGGAGCCAGTGGCGGCGGCATGATTTTTCATGGTTCAGAAGGAAAGCTTATGGCTGATGTCTATGGCGAAAATGCTCGTTTTATTCCCGAATCGGACAAGGATAAGATAGGGGAGCCTGAGAAAACGATGGAGCGTTCCCCTGGTATTCATGAGGAATGGGTAGCAGCGGCTAAAGGGAACGGTGAAACCTCTTCGAACTTCCAGTATGCAGCTGCGCTGACAGAAACGATGCTGCTCGGGAATGCAGCTGTGCGCTTCAGTGATTCCGACAAGAAGCTGCAGTGGGATGCTGATAATATGCGCATTAAAAACCTGGATAAAGCCAATAAGTGGTTAAATAAGCGGAAACAATTCCGTACCGGATATAGAGAAATTATTGGATAGCATGCTTTTGATGAATTTATTCCACTATCTGTCTTTAAATACAGAAGCCGGATAGCGGGCGATGAGGCACTCAGTGAATTAGTGATTCTGATAAATTTCAGGCATATAACTACATTCTTTATCATAAGGGGCCTTTGAAATACTTCCTCATAAATCCCTTTTGGATAGTTAAGAAGGGTTTTTCTGATCTACGAAACTGTTAATGCAGTAGAGGGGAGGTCAATCCATAAGTATGTCAAGGGCCTCATTAATACATTGCAACCGATAAGGAGCAGTAGAAAGATAGGGGATAGAGCTCCTTGTCCGTACATTAAAAGGGCTTTATTCAAAGTATGGGATGTATGAGATTACAGAGACAATATGGAACTCAGGTTGAGCTTTGGATGTAATTTGAGGGTTAAAATGGATTTATGAAAAACTAAAGTAAATCAAAGAGAAATTTTCAAAACTTCCTCCTCAAAGATCAGGTACAGGTTTATCCGCCCCGGAAAGTCAGACTCAATTAGCACAAGATATTTTGAAAACTGGATTGGACAAGCCCAGTAGAAAAAAATTAGTTCATTAGCTTCTCAAGCAAAAATATCAAATATTCCATTTGTCGTTTCCCATTTTCCTTCATCTACTTCAAACCTTACTTAACTACATATAAAAAGGGGTGATAGCAATAAGGTTTGTTATACTTTCAAAAAATTAAAGTAATATTTAGGGGAAGATATTAATTCATTTAATATAGAGTACAGAATAAGTGTGGATAATATCCCAAACGAATCTAAAGGGGAATTGCATGTTGTTATCGAAAGAGATAAAATATTATAAATATAAAAGACGCATAACAAGACGCTTCAATGCGGATAAAGTCTCAGCTTCGTTGTTTGAAGTTTTGGTTTTGTATGCAACTTTATAAACTAAATTTAACAATTTAATTCCCGTAAACCTTGAGCGCTGAGAACCTTATAGAGCCTCTCAATTCAAGGAAATGTCTTCACCTTACATTTCGTATCTTAAACTAAAAACAAAAATTATGTCTTTAAATATCTGTATTGCAGGAGCTACCGGTTGGGCTGGTTCTGCTTTAAGTAAAGGTGTTCACCATGATGAAAAACTTAATCTTGTAAGCGGTATTTCACGATCTTCAGCTGGTAAAGACCTGTCTAAAGTATTGAACCTTGACGCAAACCATATCCCTGTTTTTGAAAATGTTGAACAAGCTTTTAAAAATATCGACTGTGATATATTAGTTGAATATACCGATCCCAGTATAGCCAAAGAAAATGTCTTGCACGCCCTAAAACATAATATTAATGTAGTTATTGGCACATCGGGGTTAACGAATGCTGATTATCAAGAAATTGAAGAAGTAGCTCTGAAGCGCAACTGTTCGGTATTAGCCGTTGGTAATTTTGCTATTACAGTGGTCCTGCTTCAAAAATTTTCTGAAATTGCTGCAGAGTATCTGCCTGATTATGAAATAATAGACTATGCCAGTGACCAAAAAAAAGATGCGCCAAGCGGTACTGCCCATGAGTTGGCACATAGATTAGCTGCCGTTCAAAAGCCTAACCAGTCGGTATCCGAGGAGGAATTTCAGGGTATTAAAGAAAGCAGAGGAGCAAGTTTGGAAGGTGTAAATATTCACTCAGTTCGACTTCCGGGATATGTTATTTCTGTTGAATCTATTTTTGGAGCTACAGACGAGCAGCTGACTATTCGCCATGATTCCGGTTCAAGTGCTGAACCTTACGTACAGGGTGGTTTGCTTGCGATAAAAAATGTAGAAACCTTTAAAGGTCTCAAAAGAGGTCTGGATTCAGTTATGGAATTATAGAAAGTAACAAACGTTTCAAAAGAAAGCAGGACAAATTAGCAGTTCGAATGCGAATGTTGGCTTGATGTTGGGAAATTGGTTATGACATCGAAATTCCATGATCATTTACCCTGCTCTGTTTAAGTGCCATCACGTTATATATCTTTCTCAATATCTGGGTTCCTATGCACGGAATGCTTTTGTTCATAATTTGCAGGATTAATTTCCGCAACTATGGATCTAATTTTGAGCAGGTAATGTAGCAGCTTACATAAAGATAATGTCATTAAATTATATGGGTTAGCTCCAATTTTTAATAGAATATTGTGTTATGGGTAATTCCAGCAATAACCAAAACAAAACCGACTACATTTCCCGTATTAATAATGTATTGGATTATATTGAGAACAACATAGACAAGGATTTCTCTTTGGACGATTTAGCTGCTGAATCTCATTTTTCTAAATATCATTTTAGCAGGATATTCAACGCAATGATTGGAGAAACGCCCTTTAAGTTTATAAAACGTGTGCGATTGGAGAAAGCGGCGACCCGGCTGCGGTTGTATTTGGATAAAACGGTCACCGAAACCGCTCTGGAATGCGGGTTCAATGATTTATCGGTATTTTCACGTAATTTTAGTGACTTTTTCGGAAAATCACCTACCGAATGGCAGAAGTGCAATTCAGAAAAGAGCAATTATAGTCAAACTTTTGTTTTTCCTGACTCATACATTGATTCCGAACAATACAGGAATCATAATATGGAAGCTTTGCGGAGTGAAGAAGTACGAGATATACCGGATCAAACTGTAGCCTATATCCGACACACGGGTCCCTATAAAGGAGATGAGGAGTTGTTTAACGAGCTCTTCAATCGACTGTTTTCATGGGCAAGTTCTCAGGGACTTTTGGGGCAACACAATGCAGCCCCACTGGTAATTTATCACGACGATCCCTGCGTGACCGAAAAAGAAAAGCTCAGGATGAGTGTTTGTCTCCCAGTTTCTCCTGAAACATCCGTTAGCGGAGAAATTGGGAAGGTGAAGCTGTCCGGAGGACGTTTTCTGGTGGCACGGTTTGAGATTGCACCCCAGGAAATGCCAAATGCCTGGCAGTGGATTTATGGTACATGGTTTCCTTCCAGTGGTTACCAACCGGCTGATGCTTTGCCTTTTGAGGTATATCCGGAGCCATCGAGTGATGGCAAACTATTAGTTGATATCTGCGTACCGCTAAAGCCTTTATAACGTTCCTAAAACTTAAGGAAAACATAATATGTCTGCTAATACATCTATCAAACCGAATAAAATAGAAGAAAATACGAATTCAATGACAATAGCCGGCCTGATTGAGGATTATCTTTTTAGTGAACCGATGAATCCGTCATCACAATGGCAGGAGCTTGACCCGCACCTTGGCCGCATACCAGGGCAAAAGGAAAATGTGGCTTATGGTATTTGCTTTGATCTTGAAAATGGCAATGGTATCGAATACTTAATCGGAGTTGAAGTTTCTGGAAATACAGATGCATCTGATCTGCCCGATAATTTTGAGTTGAGGCAGCTCCCACCTCTGTCATATGCCGTATTCAATCATGATGGACCTGTTTCAGAAATCCAGCAGACCTGTGACAATATCTGGAAAAGTTGGATGCCAGAGTCAGATTATGAAAAGGCGGAAGAGACTGATTTCTTCTTCGAGCGGTATGGAGAAAAATTTGATCCGGAAAAAGGGAAGAATGATATCGAAATATGGATTCCAGTTAAAAATTATCAGTAAATATAATACAAGCGGGTATTCCAATGGGCTATCCGCTTTTTCTAAATTGGTTTTAGAGAGTTATTACAAGGGTTCAACAGAGCTACGCCTCGTTGCCAGGGTTTTTGGTTTTGTAGCTTCCCGTTTACTACTTAGTTGAACAACATTAGTCTGTGCCTGTTAAGTACAATTCTGCTATAGGACTAAGTTTTAATCTCTCAAAATATTTTTTAGCTGCCGGTTTTTTCTTTAAAAAAGTGTCCGTTTTCTGTGAATGTTCACGGATAATGACCAACTCCCTTCCGAGTATTGGTCATAAAATGCTTCAAGGTCTGTCTGAAGCATTTCGAAAATGGGACCCAATTTCCTCATCGTTTTTTCAGTCTGTAGTACCGCCAGTACCTTTCTACGATCATTGGGATCATTTTCCTTTCCAGTCAATCCTTGTGTTTCAATACCATTAATGATTCCCGTGATAGGCCCTGTTATCACCCAGCTCAGTTCGGTCAATTGAGCTGACTTTTTTAAGTAGTAAATTGAGAAATTTATGATCAGTTCGCCTTTTATTGCAACAATTTGGTGAAATGGTACTGTTGCGGTTACCATTTCTCATTCCGCCCTATTGACATGTTCAATAAATTATTTTGACCTTTTTGAAACTATTATTCTCTTAATACGTAAGATAACTATCAGATAAGATACTGATATGGTAAATAAAAGCGGCTATTTCTTATGAGTAAAACACTTATTCCAGTCATTATAGAATTTAATATAGGTTACAACTATGAAAAAACCACCTGTAAATCAAAATAAAGTCCTGATAATAGGGTGTGGCATTGCCGGACCGGCACTTGCAATGTTTCTGCAAAAAACGAATTTTAAACCGGTAATATATGAGAACAGACCCCGTTTTCAGGATGATGCCGGTTATTTCCTGAACCTTTCTTCCAATGGTTTGGCCGTACTCAATACTCTTGGAGTCAAAAGCAAAGTTATTGAAAAGGGCACCTCAACCGACCGTATTATCTTTCAGAATCATAAAGGAAAAAAGCTTGGAGAAAATCCCGAGCCGTCCATCCTGATTAAAAGAGGTTTGCTGAATAAGGTTCTTCGTGAGGCGGCCCTTGAACGGGGGATTGATATTAAACCCGGCAAGAAACTTACAGATGTCCAGATTATCGATCAACATACGGTGAAGGGACTATTTGAGGATGGATCATCAGCGCATGGCCAAATCCTTGTGGGTTGTGACGGCATCCACTCCCAAACACGCCATTCGATTATGCCGGATGCGCCCCAACCGGAATATTTGGGAGTGATTGACTCCGGAGGGTTTACCAGCAGTGCATCAACTGGGCCGGCCGACGGAATTTTCCGAATGACATTTGGCACGGATGGATTTTTCGGGTTCCAGACGACACCCTCCGGGGAAACGTACTGGTTTGAAAATTTTGCTCAGAAAGAAGCACTGGATCACAAGCTTCATGCAATTTCCAATGATAAATGGCGAGATAAACTCATCAACATCCATAAGCATGATCACGATCCCATTACAGAAATCATCCGTTCCACCAAGGAGAAAATTGGCAAATGGCCGAACTATGAAGTGCCATCCCTTCCTGCCTGGCATAAAGGGCCGGTAGGCTTGATAGGTGATGCTGCTCATGCTATGTCTCCATCTGCAGGTCAGGGGGCCTCGTTGGCTCTTGAAGATGCTATTGTGCTTGCCAAATGCTTGCGCGACATTCCCAATGCAGAAAGTGCCTTTTCCACCTTCGAGCAACTTCGCAAGGATCGCGTAGAACAGATTGCCAGAGATGCCCGGCGCAACAGCGATCAAAAAGGGCCGACCAATGCCATAACACGTAAATTTCGCGACTGGGTGTTGCCCTTTTTCTTAAAAAGAGGGGTTAAGAGCGCCCGGCAGATCTATGATTACACCGTGGACTGGAATCAGAAAGTAACAGAACAGAAACAGACAAAAAAATTAAACCGTCGGTCTTTCATAATTATAGCCGGTAGCGCCGTGGCTTTGCTTGCAGGAGCCACCGTCGTTCCCGCATTTACTTACAAACATATCGAAGAATCAACCTTTGTCAATAAAGAGTTGAATTTCAAAAATGAACTTCGTATCCCACCGCTTGCTCAACCAATTTCGAAAGAAGGAAAAACGATTTTTAATTTGACCCTTCAGAAAGGAAAAACTGTGTTATTTGATGGTGAAAGTACGAAAACATGGGGTGCGAATGGCAGTTATTTGATGCCTACGATCCGTGCGAGCAAAGCTGATGATATAAAAGTACGTATTAGCAATACACTTGGCGCGCATACCACAATACACTGGCACGGCATGCACATTCCTGCTACGATGGATGGAGTGCATCAAATCATCGAGCCGGGCGAGACCTGGCAGCCGCAGTGGACTATCGATCAGCAGGCAGCCACGCTCTGGTATCATCCCCACCTGATGGGCCAAACAGCCGAGCAAGTGTACCGCGGGCTGGCCGGACTGTTTATTATTGATGATGAAAATTCAACCTCACTTGCGCTCCCCGATGAATATGGCGTCGATGATATTCCGCTAATCGTTCAAGACCGAACATTCAACGATGAGGGGCAGTTTATCTACCAACCGAATGAAAACTTTTTGCATGGCATGGGCATGTTTGGAGATACTATTTTAGTAAATGGCACACACGCGCCTTACGTTGATGTACCAGCGAAAAAGGTGCGCCTGCGAATTCTAAACGCCTCCAACGCCCGGCGGTATCATTTCGGTTTTGAGGATAATCGTACTTTTTTTCAAATTGCTACCGGGGGAGGCCTTCTTGAAGTGCCTGCTTCTCGAAATAGAATAATACTTGCCCCGGGCGAGCGTGCCGAAATTATTGTGGACTTTTCCGGAGAACAAACACCAAGTACACTTTTAAGTTATGCTGTCATCGAAGAAGAAAATGTGCTGCAAAATTTTTTTGAAGGAGTTACAGGGTGGGATTACGGTGAAAATGAGAAGTTTAAAATTGTTGAATTTCGTCCGTATCCGGCCTCGCAGGCAGACTCATTTCTACCTGAAAAACTGGCTGTGATCGATCGATGGTATGAGGATGATGCCGTCAAGACACGCCAGTTCGTACTTGGAACCAGCACCATCAACGGAAAGAAAATGAGCATTAACCGGATTGATGAAGTGGTACATCGCGGAGATATCGAGATATGGGAAATCACAAATCCATCTGCAACCTACCATCCGTTCCACATCCACGACGTGCAGTTCCAGATTTTAAGCCGCAACGATGAACCGCCGGCTCTCCACGAGAGGGGTTGGAAAGATACTGTCATCGTGAAGCAAGGCGAGATGGTGCGCCTCATCATGCGTTTTACCGACTATGCCAACCCTAACGTTCCCTACATGTATCATTGTCACATTCTTGAACATGAGGATATGGGAATGATGGGTCAATTTGTGGTCGTTGATGAACATACGCCGGAATCTGCGATTGAGGTTAAAACAGAAGCGCTAAGGAAAGAGGTTACCAATCATCATTTGGATCATTAATTCTATACGGGCACCCAATGAAGGCGTTGAAAACAATATTATTTAACTTAAGACTAATAAAAAGAATAAATAAAATGGAAACAAAAAAAGGTATAAAAATTCCAGATGATTTGGCAGAACGGCTTCGAAAAAGTAAAACGTTGAAAAGCGCCTGGGACAAGTTACGACCAAGCTGCCAACGCGACTATGTTAAAAAAATTAAAAACGCCCCAAATGAAGTAAAACGAAAAACTAAAATTGAACGTGTAATAGAATTAACTATAGATTACGCTGAACGACATCCGGAAAAGTATCAAAATTGAAAAGCATAAAATTATGTCTGAAAATATTGGTGCAGTGTTCATCTATGGAGCAGGTTTCAGTAATTTTATTTGGCAAGACGTAAAACCCTTAATAAAATATCCGGCTCTGTATATTGAGTTTCCAAACAGGGAAGAGGGAGAGAAGGATAATTATGGTTTAAGCTTAGACGATTATTTAGCATCCGCCATGAGCCAAATAGAAAAATGGGATAAGGATAAAATAGTTTTTATTACGCATTCCATAGGCGGTTGCCTGGGTTTAAAACTGGCAGACTTTTATAAAGAAAATATTGCTGGATTTGTAGGAATAGGTTCCGCCATTCCAGTCAGTGGTAAGTCGTTTGTTTCCTGTCAATCTTTTCCTCAAAATTTTCTAATGCCTATACTGTTGCGCCTTTTCGGAACCAAACCGCCTCAAAAAGTAATCGAAAGAGAAGTTTGCAATGATTTAACTTCAAACCAAACTTCTGAAGTTGTAACTCGTTTTACGCCAGAAGCTAAAGATTTATATACTACAAAATTAGAATATGATTATTTGGAGCCAAACAGCCTTTATATAAAACTTTTAGAAGACCAAGGTTTTCCAGCTCGTTTGCAAGATGAAATGGTATTGAATTTAAAAGCAAAAAGAGTGATCACCATGAAGAGCGGACATTTGCCCATGCTAAGCCAATCCAAGGAATTGAGCAAGATTTTAAATAAGTTTTTAGCTAATACAATAAAGAATACATTATGATTGGTGATTTAGTGGGGGAGGGACCAGTTCTGAGGTTTTTCGGGATCGGGATTCGGTGGAAAACACCGGACGTATTTATTTTACAAAATTGACTGCCGCGGAATACATTGCCCGAATAAGTGTCGCCTCTTGGTGCAAGATTGTTGTATTTATTTGTTTTAGGCTCCTTGACAATGCTTCCTTACAAACTTCTTTTAATAATTCATTATTGAAGCTTATTTTTGAAAAATCCATTTATTTTTTGCATAAATCGAAGGATGATCTTCAAGTCTTCATCCGAAAAATCTTTATAAAAGTGATCAAGATCTTCTTTCAAAGAATTAAATATCGGGGATAACTTTTCCATTACCTTTTCAACCTGTGGGACGACCAAAACTTTTCGACGGTCATTCGGATCATCCTCCCGCTTAACCAGTCCCTCATTTTCAAGTCGGTCTATGATTCCTGTTACAGCTCCTGTTGTCAAACCACACTTTTTGGCCAGTTCACCAGCTGTCATTTCTCCGTGTTGTAACAGCACGTCCAGGTATTTATGGTCTGTTCCAGATATACCAGCCTTTTCTGCAACAGACTGATGGAACATGATAGCTGTCGTTGACATTTGGCGACTGGCTGTGTTGACTTCTTCAATTAATTTTTCTCTTTTTTCTGTTTGTTTGTTCATTTTTGAAACTTTATTTATCTTACTTGGTAAGATAGTTACATCATGTGTTAATAAACGACTAAGGCAATATATATGTTTGAAGACGAAAAGTCACTTAGGAGTTTAGCAACACGTTAGGTTAAAAAAATGATACCCGTAATATTTTAGTTAATAAAGTATGAAGGGGAAACAATTGAATGTTCTTGTAATTGGTGCGGCCGGGCGTACCGGCCGCCATGTTTGCAAACAGGCCGTTGGTCGCGGCCAAAAGGTCACCGCTTTAGCTCGAAGACCAAAACGACTTGAGAGCATTGAAAAACTCCATCGGACGGTTGACGGTGATGCGACAAATCCTGAGATTATCTACGCTGGGCTGGATAATAAAGGCCTCGTAATCATAGCCGTTGGTTCAAGTGAGATTCCTCCGTGTTTTAATTCCTGCCATGAAAGAGGCAGGGATATCGAGATTAGTAATGACCAGCAGCCTATCAATCGCTGCTTATTCGCCCTCATTTGATACTTGCTCTTGTCTGGTGGTGGTTTCGAGATGTCTATAGAGATTTAGCCCGTGCTGAAGGCATGCTCGAAGCCAGTGGTTTAGATTGGATCATAGTACGAGCAACCATGTTGTCTGGCCGTACTCAGGTCAGGTTCACACCGATTTTGAAGCAAATGCTACCGGTGGAGATTGGAAGATGAACCGAGCAGATTAATGCAATGGCACTTATCGACATGGCTGAGGATGATTCTATGATTAATCGAGCAGTAGGTATTGGAGGCATACGCTAAAACCGGTATTACATTGGGCTTTGGGTTCACCCAAGTGCAAAAATTCAAATTATTACACTTAAACCATGGATACGGAAAACCATAACAAAATTATTTCAATAATTTCATCCCTTAGTGAAGCTTGGGGGCATAATGACGCTGAAGCATACGCTAAGCACTTTTCTGACAATGCTATTTATATTACCTATATGGGAACATGCTACCAGGGACGACAGGAAATATGCAAAAGTCATCGCGCTCTATTCAGCAAATTTCTGAAGGGCACCCAGCTGGCTTACAAAATTACAGGTGTTCGATTCCTGGGCGAAGATACAGCTGTTGTTACTACTCGGGGTGATACCTATACTGATAAACCGCCCCGGAAGTTAACAAAGGTACAAACCTATACTTTAGTTCGTGAGCCTGATGGACAATGGGAGATCGATGTATTTCAAAATACTAAACGCAAACGGTGGATGGAATTCATCACTTTTAAGCTGCTTCCCGACACCGTTCCTTCATGATGGTATTTCCTTTTATTTTAAGTTGAGTATTGAGCCTTTAGAAATCTTAACATATATGACAACTATTGTGAAATAGAGTCAAAAAGTAATTTTATGAATAAAATCCAATGTTTTAGTTGCGGAGGGCTATTTCCCCAAATAGAAGGACCAACACACCGCTATATGGATTCTTTCCCGGGTTGTTGGGCTTGCTTTGGCAAAGTGCTTGCACGAGAGTACTCCGACGATCAATACTGGAAAATGCATCGACTTACCGTTGATGCCTACGCTGTACAACATCCCGGGCAATTATCGCCACAAGCTATACAATCCGTTGCGGTTCATCTAATAAGTATATGTGCTGTTTTAGAAAAGGAAATGGATATTCAACTGACAACTGATTTGCTTAATGAAGCCGCCAGCGAAAAAGGAAAGTATCAATGGCTTGACCTACCAACTTCAATGGGAGAGTTAACTGTTTTTGATGTTTACCAAGCCAAAAATGCGGAAGAACATGCCCAATTAGTTTTGGACTGGGCTCAAACTGCATGGAATGCATGGTCGGACCACCATGACACAATAAAGCTGTGGCTATCTGAGCAACTAACTATATCATAACTGATACTTTAAATTGAAACAGAAGAAATATTTTGAGGCTTACTGGACAGATTATAAAGACTAAACAGCATTTAAGAAAAAATAGTGTGTCACCTAATGATACCTATAATGTTTGTGCTTATAATGCATTTTGTATGCAAGTATCCAACAATGATAACTAAATGATATAAATAA
>Ga0079226_10001760_pt1 | contig 16645 bp, 10 predicted proteins | sample Poulit2014_FD_76345 | JGI IMG/M metagenome (GOLD analysis project Ga0079226, IMG submission 76345) | Agricultural soil microbial communities from Georgia to study Nitrogen management - Poultry litter 2014 | ecosystem: Environmental > Terrestrial > Soil > Agricultural land | place: USA: Georgia...
GTAAAACCCAGAACCAGTCATGACATCATCCTGAATTCTTTTCTTTTGAGACTCTAATTCAGCTAGACGTTTTTTTATCATACTAGCTTCATCACTAGTATCATTTTTAGTATATTGTTCAGCAATTTGCTTATTTATTGAACCTGTGATTGCATCAAGGACGGAATCGGATTGTAATGCTTCAGCAAGCCTTTCATATACTGCTTGTTCTAATACATTAGCATTTATAGTGTTAGGGTTGCATAATGCCCTTCCACCATTATGATAGCGACCGCAAACATAGTAACGTAACTTAGTACCATCTTTACGCCTAGATCCATACATACTTGTCATATATGATCCACATTCGGGACACTTTGTTATAGATGTTAAAGGAAATTTCCCTGTGTACTGTCGAGGTGTACCAGTTGAACGCTCTTTCATTAATGCCTCAGCTTGATCCCAAGTTCCTTCATCAATAATTGGTTTGTGTATTCCTTTAACTAATATGTGATTAGGGTTTGTACCTTGTCTTCGCTTCTTTTCCCAATCTATTACCTGGTTAAATCGAATATACCCTTTGTATATAGGATTTTTCAGGATGATGTTTACGGTTGATTGAGTAAAATCTTTGTTGTTCTTTGTACGTTTCCCAATTTTATTGAGATGGTTGGCAATTTTCTTTGTACCCCAGTTTTCATGAACATATTTATTAAATATGAGTTTAATAGTTTCAGCTTCTTCGGGTACAACTTCAAGCTCCTTATTTATACTCCGATATCCAAGCACTCTCCCACCATAAGTACCTGTGCTCATGCCTGTGTCTGATAAATTGTAATTACATGGCAAAAGTTAAACGTATATTTTGTTGCATTTCTGCGTTAGTGGAAAGGCAGCTTCATCTAATTCAGGAATATTAATATACAAATTATCCCTTGCACGACTAAATCCCACATAGAAAACCCGAGTATGGTCCATTGCCGAATTAATTTTAGGTTGATATAGATACTTTAAATCTTCTTTTTCCATTACTACCAAGACACTATCATATTCCGCCCCTTTTGCTTTATGTATAGTTTTAATAAGACGTTTCTCATTGTGTAACCTCAATGCCTGTACACAATCAGTAACACTTATGGTTGAAGCTAAATCATGTACTTTACCCCTTTTGGTAATGCTAGCAGTTGGTTTACTTATATTAAAATTATCATCAATATAAGTACGCATTTCATTATTATATTCAACAAGGTTTTTTTTCTGAAGCGTCTTCCAATGCCGCTGTAAATACTCTAACAATTGGATAGAATAGATTCTTTTTTGCTTTCGTGTAAATTTGACATTATTATTCTTCGGTTTTATCAAATTACTAATAATTCTTAATGAATCAATATAGTTTTGTTCTTTTAATAACTCTACAGCAATTATAGTTGAATAAAGAAAGTTTTGTCTTTCTGAGTTACTGTCGAAAGCCCTTAGTTCATCCCATAAACCGCTTAAGTCATCATTGGAACAATTTATTAATTGACTTACCGTCTCATTTCTTCTAGCTAAAATAGCCGCCTGACAATCAATACCCCGGACATGTTCAATTGCTTTAAGCTTATCTCCAATGAGTAAAATTATTTTACTACCTTCTACTTCTCTAATACCTTCTTGTTCTATAGAGCCGCCATGGAACTCATTTAAAAACTTAACAATATTATTAGTACTTCGCCTGTTATTCAGGATGGTAAGACTTTCTATATTTGGAAGTGTGAAGTTTTCGAAATCCATTCTTTTAGCACCTTGAAATCCATAAATTGATTGTAAACTATCTCCTATCACACCCACTAAAGTTTTTTTCCTTGCTAACATTTGTACAATTTCAGTTTGAATAGGATTAGTATCTTGGAATTCATCAATAAACAAATAAGGATATTTAGCACTTAAATAATTAATAACCTTTGGGTGCTCGGTTAGGATACGGTAGCTAAAATATAAGACATCTTCATGATGTAACTGTCCGATATTCCAGTAGCGTTTTTTATAATCAATCATTTCTTTATTATCAAAAAGGGGGAACTTATTTTCTATTTGGAACCATCGATCTTGTTGTCTTAAGCCTATTTGAATTTCTTTATTGTCATCTAATATCCAATCATACTTTTTAAGATAATTTATGAAATCTGAATTTTTGTCGTAATATTCTAAATACCTGTACTTACCTTCTCTAACATTTCCTATCCAACTTCTAATAAAAGACCTGTTTGGCATATGTTCATCATGTCCATCAAGTTTTTTTAGATTTAGTAAATTATCCCCTTGGTTATCTTTTATTAAAAAACTATATGGTTTAACAATGTTAGCATATAGGAAGCTGTGAATCGTTCCTATAAATATTCGATTTCCAGAAGCACCTCGTAAGCTTGTTTGAATTTCTTCAACAGCTGTATTAGTATATGTTATACAAGCAATCTTACCTGTTTTACCTAAACGTTTAGAGTTTTTTAACACATTTTTAATATGATTGGTTAGCCAAAAGGTTTTTCCTGCTCCAGGCCCTGCACTTACCTTAAAATGATTGTCAATACTAATAAGAGAGCTCGAATCAATGATCGTCATGTGATTCATCCTCTCCATTGCAAACCCACTGGATCGCATTTTCAATATACTTTGGTATCGTAAATTTTTCTGGTTTTTCTCTTTCAAGATTTTGTCTTAATTGAAGTTCTAGTGCTAAAGCATGCTCTCCTTTATTACTCTCAACAGACATTAAATAACGTGCAGCTATTAAGGCTTTTTTTAGTATGTCTTTTGACCAAGAATCTGATGGAGCTTGGACTATTTTATCTACTAAATTTGAATACTTTACTTCTTGTAACATTGCATTCAAACTTACGTTTTCTTCGTACAGATCCATTAATTTTTCTAGTTCTTTTTTATTTGAAGTAAAATCTGTTAACAAGAGTTTACTTGTTGGGTTGGAAAATGCAAGTTCATATTCAAAGGTTTTACCTAACCCTGGAACGCTATTAAAGATTTGAATGTTATTATGGTTAGCATAACTATTATTTAAATCATAAAGAACTGTTGATATTTCTTTATATGTATATTGATTAGTATCACTATTTATTTCGAATGGATAGCACTTCTCATCCTTTGCATTCTTTCCCTTTTTCCTTTTCGTGGGATCGGTATCGGTTAAACAGGAGACTCTTTTATTAATGGCGTACTGTTTGATAGATTGTTTAGCATCAAAATCAAATAACCCTAAGAAATGATTAAAATATCGACCATTAATATTTACAACAGACACATGCTCATCTTCTAAGGAGAAAGGTTTTCCTTTTTTATCAGTTACATAATTGGTTAGACAAGGTAGTAGTATTTGTTCTGTAATTCCTTCAACAAATATAGTGCTTTTTGAAAAGAGCATATCGGACTTTGTTGCATCAAGAAATCTTTTCACATATGCTTTTGACTTATCCATTTCATCTTGACATTTTCCTTCTGCAACAAAAACTTTAGATGGATAAGCAATATTTAATTTGTCCGTTCCACTGTTATTTAAAATAATTATTTCCCCTAACTCAACAGCACTTGTAATATGCGTTGAGTGGGTTGTAATAAAAACTTGCCTTACTTTACTTCTATCTTTTAATACTTTCTTTAAAAATCTCAAAAATTTAAATTGCATAGATGGATGCAAGTGAGCTTCAGGCTCTTCAATTAGTAGCATTGGAAATACTTTTTGTTCATCTTCGCTGACGTAATCTGTTGATTGCATTTGCATTTTAGATAATAATATTGACATATAAATTAAGTTGTTATATCCAAGACCATTTTTTGTCGCAGGTATTTTTATGCCTGTTGCCTTTTCAACTATCAATCTTAATGCAGAGAAAAGTTCAACCTCAGTAATCTCACCTTCAAAGCCTGGAACCCCTTCAATAGATGCTCCTACATCCTTAGCATATTCAAGCATGGGTGCAGTTTCTATTCGACCTTTTAAAGTATTTATTAAATTTGAGGAATTTTCTTTAAATTCATCTGTCCTTTTCTCAACTTCTCTCATACGTTTATTTTCTTCGGTGTCTTTAAGGTCATGATCTAAGAAATAATTTAGTACATCTTTTAGTAGCGTATTTTTTCCGGTAAATAACTGGGTTTCGACATCTCTAATGGCATCTAAAAATTGATAATCGAATCTATTTAATTCTTCCGTATTTGCTTTCCTTTGTAGCGATTCATCTCCACCATAGATCCTAGATATATATTTCCTCATATACTTTCTTTTCATAAGGCTCCAAAACTCTTTTTCTTGATTTTTTGTTACCTTTGATATTTTAGCGATATCATTTTGGTATTCAGACATTATTTCTCCATCAGGTAAAAAGAATTCATATGTTAACTTTGCAACATATGGATCAACTTGAATTCTCCAATCGTAAATAACATTACTATCATCACTTGATTCATTTTTCGATTCTGTTGATTCTGTAATATAAACAGAAACCTTAATCTTTGGCGGGGTATATTCGTCATTAGAGTTTTTAGTTAAATAGGTCTCAATAGGGATATTCTTATTAAAATCATCAACATCAGGTTTATAACGATACTTGTTGTCGAAAATTAATCCTAAAGATTTAAGTAAATTAGTTTTCCCCGCATTATTGTGTCCAATAATAACATTTATTCCATCGTTGAATGCTACTATCTCATCTTCAAAACTACTAAAATTTGAAATTTGAACCTTAGATATATACATTGTAATCCCCCTTCATTACTAAAATCTATTATCTAACCATATATTACCATAACTACAAGATAAGCAAGGCTATCTAGGAATAAGGTGGGATTTGGTAATAGAAAATTTCAACATTTCCTCTGTCTGGGGAAGGAACTATACCTATTGTAAAATAGTCAAGAGGAAAAAATTGGAGAATGTTTATGTCCGTATATAACTTCCTTACCATTTTTGGTATAATAGAACTATATACACGTTTTTATGTTTAGATTTGAAGAAATATTAAATGGTAATTTGGATATGAAATGAGGTGGGGGAATGATTAACCAGAATCCAGAACAACAAGCTAGGGATAAAATTGATTCGATGTTGAAACAAGCAGGATGGATTGTCCAATCAAAAAATGGGGTTAATTTGTCTGCAGGAAAAGGGGTTGCAGTACGGGAATATCTAACAGATATAGGACCGGCTGATTATGTTTTATTTGTTGAAAGAAAACCAGTTGGAGTTATTGAAGCCAAAAGGGAAGATGAAGGACAGAGGCTATTAGCTGCTGAAGACCAGTCTTCAGGATACGCAAAGGCTAAATTAAAATATAACCTGAACAAGGAACCACTACCTTTTGTGTATGAAAGTACTGGGGTGTTAACTAGATTTACTGATTATAGAGATCCTAAGCCCCGTTCAAGACCTGTGTTTCATTTTCATCAACCATCAACTCTAATGGAATGGTTTGAGCAGGATAAAACACTACGTGGGCACTTAAGAATGCTTCCTGAACTAGAAAAGGAAGGGTTACGTCCGGCACAAATTAAGGCAATCAAAAACCTTGAAACTTCTTTCAAAGATAATCGGCCTAGGTCGTTGATTCAAATGGCAACCGGTGCTGGCAAAACATTTACTGCATGCACATTTGTATATCGATTATTAAAACATGCAAATGCGAAACGAGTTCTGTTTCTCGTTGATACTAAAAACCTTGGGGAGCAGGCAGAACAGGAATTTTTAAAATATCAGCCGACTGATGATAATAGAAAATTTACAGAATTATATAATGTGCAGCGCTTGAACTCTAGTTATATCGCTTCCGATAGTCAAGTCTGCATTTCTACTATTCAAAGGCTTTATTCAATCTTAAAAGGGGAAGAATTAGACGAATCTATAGAAGATGAAAATCCTAATGAAAAAAGCTTGCAATGGCAGAAAAAAGAACCACTTCCAATTGAATATTCAGGAAAAAACCCTATCGAACAGTTTGATTTTATCATTATTGATGAATGCCACCGATCCATATATAACTTATGGAAACAAGTACTTGAGTATTATGATGCATTCATAGTTGGTCTAACTGCGACACCAGATAAAAGAACATTTGGTTTCTTTAATGAGAATGTAGTAAGTGAATATACTTATGAAGAATCAGTAGCAGATGGTGTAAATGTTCCCTATGATGTATTTACCATTGAAACTGAAATTACAAATGCTGGTGCCAAGATTAAGGCGAAAGAATATGTGGATAAAAGAGAAAAGCTCACTCGTAAAAAAAGATGGGAACGGTTGGATGAAGCTTATGAATATACTTCTAAAAAGCTTGATAAGGATGTTGTAAACCCGAGTCAGATTAGGCAAGTAATAAAAGCTTATAAGGATGCGCTGCCATCTATTTTCCCTGATCGCTATGATGAAAATGGTGAATTTGAAGTACCGAAAACTCTGGTGTTTGCTAAAACTGACAGCCATGCAGACGATATAATACAAATTATCAGAGAAGAATTTGGGGAAAGTAATGATTTCTGTAAAAAAGTTACTTACAAGATTGATGAGGATCCTAAATCAGTGTTAAACCGTTTTAGAAATTCATGGGCACCTAGAATAGCCGTAACTGTTGACATGATTGCAACTGGAACAGATGTAAAACCATTAGAGGTTCTACTGTTTATGCGAGATGTGAAAAGTATTAATTACTTTGAGCAGATGAAAGGTCGTGGGACTCGGACTATAAGTTATGATGACCTGAAACGGGTAACACGAACTGCAAAGCATACTAAAACTCATTTCGTAATAGTTGATGCTATCGGTGCTACTAAATCTAAAAAAACAGATAGTAGACCACTTGAACGGAAACCTACTACACCATTAAAGGATCTATTAGGTGCGGTAACCATGGGTGTTCAGGATGAAGATTTATTTACTTCCTTAGCAAATCGACTGACCCGTTTAGAGAAGCAACTTTCAGATGCCGAAAAAAGTAAATTTAGTGAGCTAAGTGGGGGTAAAGATATAAAAACAGTTGTAAAGGACCTCCTAAATGCTTATGACCCTGATATTATCGAACCAAAGACACAGGCTCTATTAAATGAAATTCCCGTGTCTGATTATTCCCGTGCTAAAGAAGAGGAGATTAAAAAACAAGTTCAGAATGACTTGGCAACCAATGCAGCGAAGACTTTTACAGGTGAACTGAATGAGTATATTGAAAATGTCCGAAAAGTCCACGAACAAATTATTGATACAGTGAATCAAGATAAGATATTACGTTCAGAGTGGGATAGCTTTACCCAAGAAAAGGCTGAGGAAGTTGTTAAAGATTTCAAAGAGTATATAGAAGACAATAAAGATGAGATAATGGCTCTAAGTATTTTTTACAGCCAGCCATACCGTAGAAGAGAACTGACATTTAAAATGATAAAGGAACTTTTCGAAAAACTCAAACTGGAAAAACCTTTACTTGCTCCACATTATGTGTGGGATGCTTATTCACAACTGGAAGAGGTTAAAGGCAATAGACCAAAGAACGAATTGGTAGCACTCGTTTCATTGATTCGTAGAGTGACTGAAATTGATAAGCAACTTACCTCTTATAATAAAATAATAGATAAGAATTTCCAGGATTGGGTGTTCGGAAAACAGGCAGGGCCATTAAAATTTAATGAAGAGCAGATGAACTGGTTAAGGATGATTAAAGAACATATAGCAACTAGTTTTCATGTGGAATTGGATGATTTGGACTATTATCCTTTTGATGATGAAGGTGGTAGAGGTAAAATGTATCTACTTTTCGGGGATAAAATGAATGAAATTATTAATGAATTGAATGAGGTATTGGTAGCATGATGAGAGAAGATTGGATAACAGTGGAGTTAAAGGAAGTCTGTGAAATTTATTCTGGAACAGGATTTCCTAAAAAGTATCAAGGGTTGAAAGAAGGAAAATACCCATTTTATAAAGTGGGAGACATATCAAAAAATGTACAAAATGGTTTTCGAACATTAAAATGGAGTGACAACTATATTGATGAGGGAACATTATTAAATATCAAAGGTAAAATTCTCCCAAAGGACTGTATAGTCTTTGCAAAAATCGGAGAAGCTTTAAAGTTAAACAGAAGAGCTATAACTTCGTCTGATTGCCTTGTTGATAATAATGCGATGGGCATTAAAGCAAATAATGATTTTATTAGTACGTCCTATCTGTATTATTTCTTCTTACAAGTAAAATTAGAGGATTATTCACGTGCTACAACTGTACCTTCTGTTAGAAAGACTGATATAGAAAGTATACGATTCCGCTTAGCTTCATTATCAGAACAGAGGGCTATTGTAGACAAAATAGACCAGCTTTTCAGTGAGCTAGATAATGGCATTGCTGACCTTCAAAAGGCAAAAGAAAAACTAGAGATTTACCGACAAGCTGTTTTGAAAAAGGCATTTGAGGGGGAGTTTACTGATACAAATAATATTGAGTGGGTGACACTTAATGATGTATGCTTTGATGTTGAATATGGAACATCAAGTAAGTCTGAAAATGATGGACTTGTACCTGTATTAAGAATGGGAAATATCCTAAATGGACAAATCGACTGGGAAGACTTAAAATTCAGTTCTAATAAAGCAGAGATTGAAAAATATAGTTTAAATAAAGATGATGTACTGTTTAATCGTACAAACAGCCCGGAACATGTTGGGAAAACGGCTATTTTCAAAGGGGAACAAGAAGCAATATTTGCAGGGTATTTAATTCGAATTAACTATGACAAAGAAATTGTAAATGGAAATTACTTAAATTACTATCTAAATAGTCATATTGCTAAGAAGCATGGAAATATCGTAAAAAGCTTTGGTGTAAACCAATCTAATATCAATGGAACAAAATTAAAAGGTTATCCATTTCCTAAAACATCACTAGAAGAGCAAGGTGAAATTGTATATGAAATAGAAACACGCCTTTCTGTTTGTGATAGTATTCTAAGGAATTTAGAAGAAGATCTTAAGAAAGCAGAGGTCCTTCGACAAAGTATACTAAAAAAAGCTTTTGAAGGAATGCTCCTTGATGAAGAAGAATTAGAAGCTTGTCGAGAACAAGTAGATCGGGAACCTGCAGAGAATTTGTTAAGGGGAATTAAACAAGAAAGAGATGAGGAAGTTTAAACATGACTAATGAATCGAGCATAGTATCAAAAGTCTGGAGCTTTGCGAACGTATTACGGGATGATGGAGTAAGTTATGGTGACTATTTAGAACAACTTACTTATTTACTATTCATTAAAATGGTTGATGAATTTGCCAAGCCTCCATATAATCGAGAAATTAATGTACCAGAAGGTTGTGATTGGGATAGTTTGAAAAGCAAAAGAGGCGCGGAACTAGATACACATTATTCAAATACATTGAAAAAGCTTTCTAATACCAAAGGAATATTAGGTCAAATTTTCACGAAATCACAAAATAAAATTCAGGATCCAGCTAAGCTTCATAAAATCATTGACATGGTTGATAAAGAAAAGTGGAGTATGATGGGTGCAGATCTTAAAGGGAAGATCTACGAAGGACTTTTAGAGAAAAACGCAGAGGATACTAAAAGTGGAGCTGGACAGTACTTTACACCAAGACCCCTTATCAAGGCAATGGTAGCTTGTGTGCAACCAGAACCAAAGAAAACAATTATCGATCCTGCTTGTGGTACTGGTGGTTTCTTCTTGGCAGCTTATGACTATATTACGAAATATCATGAGCTAGATAGGGAACAAAAGGAGTTTTTAAAGAATAAAACATTTTATGGAAATGAGATTGTTGCTAATACACGAAGACTCTGTTTAATGAACATGTTTTTGCATAACATTGGTGAAATAGATGGTGAGTCATTTATCTCTTCTAAAGACGCATTAGTAGCAGATGAAGGAAAACGATATAATTATGTTCTAGCCAATCCACCATTTGGAAAAAAGTCTAGTATGACCATCACCAATGAGGAAGGAGAACAGGAAAAGGAAGACCTAGTTTATAACCGTCAAGACTTTTGGGTCACAACTTCAAATAAACAGTTAAACTTTTTACAGCATATTAGAACACTGTTAAAAGAAAATGGAGAAGCAGCAGTTGTTTTACCTGACAATGTCCTTTTTGAAGGTGGTGCAGGAGAAACAATAAGAAAACAACTACTTCAATCAACTGAGCTACACACTATATTACGTTTACCTACGGGAATATTTTATAGACCTGGTGTTAAAGCAAATGTTTTATTCTTTGATAACAGACCTGGTGCAAAGGATGCTTGGACAAAGGAGGTCTGGATTTATGACTACAGAACTAATATCCACCATACATTGAAGAAAAGACCGATGACTTATGATTATCTACAGGATTTTATTCAGTGTTATAATCCATCCAATCGCCATGATCGTACAGAAACTTGGTCAGAAGATAACCCTGATGGTAGATGGCGTAAGTTTACATATGAAGAAATTGTAGCCAGAGATAAGACAAATCTTGATATATTTTGGATTAAAGATGAAAGTTTAATAGATCTAGAAAACCTTCCAGATCCGGACGTTTTAGCGCATGAGATTATTGAAAATATTGAAGCGGGCCTAGAAAGTTTCAAAGAAATAATGTTTACTCTCAATGGTAGCTCATTGGAAGATAATTAAGTTTCGATATCATTTATATTGGTAAATATTTATAGTCCAACTGGTCTAGTTATAACGTATAGGTATAGAATATAGTTAAATAATTTAAAGAACAAAGGAAGGGGCAATCTTATCTTCCGTTGATGAGCTTGCTTCGCCTTTTTTTAACGATTTTCATGACTTACAGCATTCATTTAAACCGACTTAAATAAAGTTTTGATATATATAATTTCCCTAAAGCTTATATACCGTCACCACTTAGAGCTAGACTACTTACACGTATTTGAATTAAAAAGTAAACATGGAAAAAACTATTTGATGCATGTACATCGGTGAATACCTAATAATGTTACTACTAAATGATTACTCAGAGGTGATTCTGATTTTTTATTATTTATCGTAATCCATATCAACTTGAATACCTAATAATTTACTCTTATCTGATTCGTCTGTAAGTACAAGTCTTGTGCTTTCTTTTATAATCCTCTTGTATTCTTCTTCAGTCATTAAGTCTTTAAAGGAAAAAATTATATCCTCGTTGATTGTTGCTATATATTGTAAATCCTCACTATTGGCTTTTTCATATGCTACTTTTAGCAAATTATAACGTTGTCTTGGGTCCATGTTACCAAACAAGCGACTATCATGAAAAAGAAACTCAAATTTGTGATTTTGCTTTAATAACAAAAGAGTCATATCAAAACAGAATATTTTAACCTCATTTACTCCATCAGAAGAATCGTCTTGTATCTTTGCAATAATATTAAATCTTATAGTGTTATCTCCGTCATTATTAACTACTTTTATTCCTCCCGGTTTCTTTTCATAAAAAGTTTTAGAAAGATCCCTAAAAGTAGTCATTATTTCTTCAAGTAAGTCTTCTATACTTTCTAAATAATTATCTGTTTCATTGTTTTTAGTATTAAAATTAGATCGTACATTCTTTATCTTCTTTTTATAAGTTCTTAGAATTTCTTGATACTCATTTAGACGCTCAAGCTTTATTTGCATGTCATTTAGTTTTTTATTTAAAGCGTTATAATCCTCTAATGCGCCATGTGTATTTAGATAACCAAGAATTTTATCAAGTTCTTTACCTACGGTTTCAATTGATGTCTCTATTTCTTTAAGCTTATCTGTATTTTTGATTTTTTCATTTGCAAGTCTTTTATTCCGATTTTTTAAAAGGTTCTTTTGAAAGTTTATAGCTTCTTCCATTTTCTTTACTACCATTTCCGGCACTTCTATCTGGGCCTGATTGTATAAATTAATAACTCTTTTCTCTGACAAATCAGGTTTTATGTCTAGAGATTTGTTTATTTGCTTGATCGAGTTATTTGTAAGAGCCCTTTTATTTTCTAATTCTTTTAGTAGGAAATGTTTTTCGTCCGCCTCTTTTTCAATATCGTTATAATTAGCAGATATTTTAAATTCAGATATTTCATTTTTCAATTTTTCAATACTATCTTCTAAATCTAGGATTTCAATCTCTGTGTCTTCGCTGTTGTTAAAATGCTCTTTAATGATAGGATCCTTTTCAATATTTTTCTTTAAATCTTCAGTTTGTCTAATCAATGAGCGCAATCTTTGTTTTCCAATGACGAGTTCCGTATCAAGACCTAATAAAAAAGAATTGTTTAGTAATTTGCCGTAATGTTGTTCATTCCTAATAAAAGTGTCATATGTTACATAACTTTCTCTATCTCTCCTAATAAACCGAGGAAATAAAGTATTGAAAGTTAGATGATTTATCTTTTCTGTCACTCCAAATACTTTTTCTAACATTATGGATCTAAACTTTGATAAGGTTAACTTTTCTCCATTCAGGAAAATTTTGCTCTGCTTAGAAGTATTTCGTACTGAAGTATAAGGTTCTCCATCTATTAAAAATTCTAAAGTGAATTCCCAGTTAGGTATTTTTTCTTCAAAGGGGGAAATTTTATTTGAACCTAAACAAAAATGTAAAATGTAAATTAACAACGACTTTCCTACACCATTGTATGTTCTATCCAAGCTCTTATCATCAGGATTTGCCTGTTTTCCAATAATCAAATTTAAACCATTTTTAAATTCAATACTATGAAAAGACTGTACATTAGAGCTTAAACGTATCAATCGCATAACATTATTCTCCCCCTTTCGTCCTCCTTGATAGCGCCTATTGAATATAAGAAAGTTAAACCCAAGATAAAGTTATCCAAATCATGATTTACTGGTAAAGCAACCGTGTTATTTACTCTTTGAAAACTGAACCACAACTCGTCAAAGGTAATAGGTTTATGAATAAGACTCAAAATCACTGAACTAAGGCCAAAAATTGATTCTGACAAACTTATATGCTTTTTGGGTAGTATCATTATTTAACCTCGAAAGTATTTTTGGGTTTTTCAAAAATATCACATGCTTCAAAGTAAAAAGACATAAGAACTAAAGTTGCATCTTTTACGGCCTTCTTCCCGTTTGGAGCTGCATTATCAAGTATATAAAAAAATCTTTTGTCCGGGAAACTTTGATCACTCTCATTAATTTCTTTTTTTGATTCATCATACAGTTTTGAGAATCGGGATTTAAGTTCACTTTTAACATATTCACCTGTTGCAGCAAAATATGCTTCCAAATCGCCAATTTGATAACTTGCAACAGTTAATAAATTTGCAACTTTAGGACTTAGCTTATTAAACTTTATCTTATATTCAAAATCAGGATTTTCTACATATGTATCCTGCGAAACATCTACTTCGGAATTCATTATGTATTCCACTGATTTGTTTAGCACATCAAAATCTAAAAAGCTTATTTCCTCGGTGGGTATTATACCAACGATATCTATAATATCGTCTGTTGAAAGTCCCATAAAAATAGTTTCTAGGTTATGTGAACAAAAGGAATCACAAACCACATTGGTATGTTCCGAACCGAGTAGAAGGATTTCTTGTTCCACTTGGGGAGGAAGCCCTTTGTATTTATCGTTAACTACGTAATAAAACTCTTTTATTTTACATATGGCATCCCAATGTTTTTTCAGACCTTTAAAATCCTCTCTCAATTTACTTATAGCAACAGTAATAGTTTTGGTCTTTTCAACGTCTTCAGGAGCATAAACTTGGTAATATATACCACTCTTTTTATCAAAACCATCATTTTTTCTATCTCCTATGTTCCCGTATGGTTTAATCATACGGAAATTTGGATTATGCTTTGTCATTATTTTTGAAAAGAGATTTTCATAAAGTTGCCCATCACTTTTATGAACTTTTAATTGGAACATGATCCTAGCAATATATTTTTCATTAGTATTCATGTATATATATCACCTACTACTGAATTTCAGTACTTTTACAAGTTTAAATGAATTAAAATATGAACTAAACAATAAGGATCTTTTGTAAAAAAGTTTCATAATTTTGCTTTTAAGTACTTATGCTTGTTAAATGGATTCTACCACAATTCAGATCGTTTGTTGAGCTATATTTTACCATAAACGTTATTTAATTGTATAATATGAGGAAGTAAAAAGTGCATGTAAGTACTTTTAAACATATTTAAAAACATCACTTAGACTAACTATGGTGAGCCGTAACATAAGTAGATGCGGTTTTTATTCAAGTAGATATTGAAGAGCTTAAAGGATATCATGTAGTTTAAGAATTTGAACTCCAATAAACCATTTCAGAATCAATTTATTTAACTTCAATAGCACTCATAATATAGTTTTATAATGATAATTTTGCAAAGGATAAAATCAACAACAATTATTGAATCATTCCTAATAGACTAATTCTTATTATTAATTTAAAAAGGGTGAGTAATTTGGAAGTATTACAAGAAGTTGTGGGGAATGGGGATAAGTACCAAATAACTATACACAATATACCAGTACAAAAGTTACTTATAGGTGGTAATTTTTATCAACTTAAACTTTCAACTAATGAATTAAATTTAATAGTGAAAATTAAAATCTCCGAAAAAAATACATTTTATTTAAAAAGAGGTAGAGCCACTGCCTATTGTTTTTCATTAAAAAAAGAAAAAGATACATATACTCTTAGAATCAAGTTACCTGTAAATAAAATTATAGAAAACAGAGACAAGGAAAAACTTCCAATAAAACTTTTTTCTACCAGGGGAATTAGCGCAAGTGGAACTTTAATAGTTGATAAAAATAAGGTTATAGAGGATTCTGAAAAAGAAAAAAAGAGACCTAAAAGAAGTAAGAGATCTAAAAAAGTAAAGAATAAAATAAGAGTGCCTATGGAAAAAATGGAACGTTTTAAAAAAATAGCAGAAAAGATGGAAGTCAATCAAATTATGCACAAAAAACGGAACTTAAATGAAGAAGAGGTAAGTGAAGAAGAGTTAAAAACAAAAGGAATATATTATAAAGGTTCTAACGAAAAGTATTCTTGTGATAATTGTGTTTATTTTATAGGCAGAAAGTGTACTCTGCATAACATGGAAACAACAAAGAACCATGGATGTTACAGGTTTCGTGGATACCAAATATTATCAGGTGGAAGCTTCACGCCTAAATGATTTATATTCTATGCTGATTCTAGACCGTTATTTAAAATCTATTTTTGTTTTAAGTGTCAAATTAGAGTAGCGATATTATTCATCAAGCCTAAAGGGATTTGTTTTAATACAAAAATATATAATTGCAGCAAAGAGATCGAGTGTTCACTTTCCATTCATTTATCTGATTTAAAATGGTGGTAGAATAGTACATACTAGAAAGTTTAGAAAAAAATAATAAGTTAAATTCTATACCAAAAGGGAGTGATGACAATGCAAAATGAAACGAGTATCATAATCTACCAAACAGAGGATGGAAACACAAAAATAGATGTTAGATTAGAAAATGAAACAGTTTGGATGACACAAAAGGCCATTGCCGAATTGTATCAATCGACTAAGCAGAATATAAGCCTTCATATAAAAAATATCTTTGAAGAAAAGGAATTAAGTGAGAATTCAGTTGTCAAGTTTTACTTGACAACTGCGAAGGATGGTAAAAATTATAGAACAAAACACTATAACCTCGAAATGATCATCGCAATTGGATACCGTGTCCGCTCCCATCGAGGTACTCAATTTCGTCAGTGGGCAACGGAACGTCTAAGTGAATATCTCGTTAAAGGTTTTACAATGGACGACGATCGTTTGAAAGAAATGCGCAATTTTGGTCAGGATTATTTTGATGAATTATTGGAACGAATCCGTGACATTCGTGCTTCAGAAAAAAGGTTCTATCAAAAGATAACAGACATTTATGCTACTTCTGTAGATTATGATTCTAAAGCAGAGGTAACGCAGGAATTCTTTGCAACCGTTCAAAACAAATTACATTTTGCAATCCATGGTCAAACGGCGGCTGAACTCATATCAGATAGAGCAAATGCGGAAGAAGAAAACATGGGACTTACTTCATGGAAAAGTGATAAGGTACGCAAACGAGATGTTACTGTTGCTAAAAATTATTTATCAGAAAAAGAGTTAAAGTCGCTTAATCGAATTGTTACAATGTATTTAGACTATGCTGAGGACCAAGCGGAACGGCAACGTCCAATGTATATGAAAGGTTGGATGGATAAACTTAATGCATTTCTACAATTTAATGATCGTGACATTCTTGAAAATGCTGGAAGGGTATCAAAAGCGGTTGCAGATAAGATTGCAACTCAAGAATATGAGAAATTTAATCAACATCGGATTGTTCAAAATCCCCCTGATGACTTTGATAGATTTATTGAGAATAATCATTTGAAAAAATAGTGTAGAAATAAATCCGAAGACTATCAAGTATCTATTATAGTCTCTGTTACTTTATCTGGAAATTAAAAAGTGAGATACATTTTACCAGTGATTTTAAATGAACCGTACCATAAATAGTAGTAAAATTGAGAGTGGAATTCGAGATTAATAAGAAATGGATAAATTAAATTTCATAATAAATATTATTTAAGAGTAAATGAGCATATCTTTGTTATGTGATAAAAGATGTGCTCTAAATTTATATAATCGTTATAAAACAGAAA
>Ga0079226_10001761_pt1 | contig 16641 bp, 10 predicted proteins | sample Poulit2014_FD_76345 | JGI IMG/M metagenome (GOLD analysis project Ga0079226, IMG submission 76345) | Agricultural soil microbial communities from Georgia to study Nitrogen management - Poultry litter 2014 | ecosystem: Environmental > Terrestrial > Soil > Agricultural land | place: USA: Georgia...
CATGGTAACGTGCAGAGCCTGTTCTATGGATGGCAGGGAAGCGATGCCCGGAGATGCAATGATGTCCGGTTACCGATGGAGGGAAATACCACAAGGCCCAATGGACTAAAAAAAGACCGTTCGAGGGAGGGAAGGCGTTATTTCTTCTTAAAATTAGCGGCCTTCGCTTAGGAGTGGCCCAACGATCGCCGCTTAAAAGCAACATGTGGTTCTTTCTTTGAGCAAAACCCTCTATGTCAGACGCTGCTTCCAGTGGGTATATATAGTGGCCTAATTGTTGTACACGCTTTAATTTTTCTTTATATAATATATCCAGATACTTTGTTCACGTGATAGGTAAATAACAGCGAATAGAACTGGCGATTATCGAAAGGGGTCACGTTAGTCTTAACTTATAAGAGAGCTGGTATGTTTTTGGCTCTATAAAAGGCACAAGCACCTTAAAACCGTAAAAACAAAGCCTGAATTGTAAACTTATTGTAAAAGATTTATTTATAATAATACTGGTTTATATAATAGATTAATTATATATGCCTTTAGGATATCTTTAATATTTTGTCTCAGACCACACTTTTTCAGAAAATAAAGACTGGTGATGAAGCGGCTTTTGAAAAGCTATTCCGCGAGCATTATGAAGGACTACGTCGTTTTGTATGGAGTTTTGTAGGATCCAATGCGGTTGCTGAAGAGTTGGTTCAAGAAACGTTCTTAAAAATTTGGGAGAAGAGAGAACAGCTCGATGTTCAACAGTCAATCAAAGCCTATTTATTCCGCTCTGCAAGGAACAATAGTATTGACTGGTTACGACACAAAGAAGTAGAACGCAAATGGAAGGATGAAGAAAAAGCCCATCTTAAATATCGCCATACGCCAGATGTGAGTGAACGGTTGCATCATAAAAAATTACTCAAGGAAGTAAAGCGGGCTATCCAAAATTTGCCTCAGCGACAAAGAGAAGTATTCATGCTCAGTCGATATGAGCATATGACCTATAAAGAAATTGCCGAGATATTGGGTATTTCTGTAAGCACAGTAGAGACACATATAAGTAGAGCCCTTGAAACCTTGAGGAAAAAGTTTTTGCCACTCTTCGCCTTGCTTCCTTTTCTTCTATTTATATAGCTCACCCCACAAATAAAAATAATTTAAAAGTATTGTAGTGGTAAGGCTTAACCTGTACGTCTACTAAGTGAGAAAGCAAACATTTTTAAACTAATTTGTAGACGATATATTAATGCATCCCAAACCCGTAATTAGGTTTATTAGCGGTAATGGCTCATCTGAAGATCGGCAATTTGTAGAACAATGGATCAAAGAAGATCCTGCAAGGGCGGAAACAATTTCTGAATTAGAAGCGGTTTGGAAAAAAACGGGTCATTTAGGTTTAACAGATCAAGATTCTATTGATGAAGCCTGGGATAAGTTACAGGCTGAAATGAAAGGACGTCCGGCTTATTCAGCTACGGATACGGTAAAACCCTTAAAAGCTATCCGAAGCCAGACACCCAAATGGAAAATACTCCTACGGGTGGCTGCCATACTTTTAATTGGTTTCGGCCTTTATTCAGCCTACGATTATTATGGCGGACTTACTAGTTCTGCTTCAATATCAGATTCCATTGCAATAAAAACGATTAAAGCTGAGTATGGGCAGCAAATAAAATTTACGCTTCAGGATGGCACAACGGGTTTTCTTAATAGTGGGAGTAAGATTTCATATGCAGAAAATTTTGGCCAGAAAAGCCGGATGATACAATTAGATGGAGAAGCCTATTTTCAAGTCAATAATGATCGGTCCCCCCATCCTTTCCTGGTAAAAACTAACAATGCTCAGGTGCGAGATATTGGCACCGAATTTAATATTCAATCCTATTCTTCAGATAGTGTAACGACTATTGCCGTAACTGATGGCGTTGTGGAAGTATCGGCATTGGATAGTTCCAAATCTCCCCGTAAGGGGGTTGTCATACGCAAGGGAGATAAAGCAGAGGTTTCAGGAGCTGAATCTGCCATTACCGTAACGCAAGCGGATCTCAATTACGTTAAAGGCTGGTTTGAAGGCAAATTAATATTTAAGGACGAACCTCTTTCAAAAATTGCGTTACGTCTTGAGCGCTCTTATAACGTCGAGATAAATATTGCATCAAAGGATCTTCGGAATAAGAAAATATCAGGATCATTTAGAAATGAAAAGATTGAAAATATCCTGTCGGCATTAGCTATTTCGGTGGGCGCTGAATATTCATTTAATAGTGATAAAATTACTATCTGGGAATAATAGATATGAATGTAACAACTAATTTAGGCTCTGGATTTATGAAAAACGTATGGAGATGGTTGATTTTGCTCGGCTTATTGATAGGGGGGATGGGACTGCCAGTACAGGCCCAGAGTATTGCTGAGGCGCGAGCTAATAGTCAACCAACCCAAGTGAGGCAGTCGAATGATCTTTTAAATAATGTGATCCGCGTTACAAAGCCCCTAAACGGGCTTACTAAGATCATCAATTATATCGAGCGCACTGCAAATGTATCATTTGTTTATCGCAAAGAGCTGATCGCACCGTATAATAAAGTAGGGATTAACAGTATCGATGACATTACTATTCGGGAGCTGTTGGAAACGGCAATGCAGGACGTTCCTTTAACCTTTGTAGCAACCGATAAATATATCATTATTACAGATCCGCAGTCGGTTAAGAACAGCCAAGAAGTTGTTAGCGGTGTAGTACGAGACGCCAATGACAACGACCCGCTTCCAGGCGTTAATGTGATGATTAAGGGTAGTAATATTGGGACAACAACTAATAAGGAAGGAACCTACCGGGTCGTACTCAAAAGCTTACAAGATACGCTTATTTTTTCTTTTATCGGTTATCAGACGCAAGAAATTCCGGTTAATGGACGGACAAATATTGATGTTATGATGGAAACATCGACCTCCAAATTGTCGGAGGTAGTGGTGACCGGGGTCCTTGAAAGGGACATCGAAACTTATACTTGCTCGCAAAGAACCATCAACACAGAAGAACTTCGCCGGGCCGGAGGAAACGACAATATTATTAAGGCCCTCCAAAATATTGATCCCTCTTTTGTCATTGTTGAAAACCTGTCTCAAGGGTCGGATCCAAATACATTACCCGAAGTTCAGCTGCGCGGGACCTCGGCATTTCCTGCTGAGGAAACCGGAGTTAATGCCGAATTAAAGGGTAATTACCTGAAGAATCCGAATCAGCCGCTGTTCATACTTGATGGTTTTGAAACATCGGCTACTACCGTTTTTGACCTCAATGTGGACCGGGTTAAAAGTGTAACAATCCTGAAGGATGCCTCCGCGAAAGCATTATACGGATCACGGGCTGCCAACGGAGTGGTAGTTATCGAAACGAAGCAGTTGAATGCAAGCGAACCTATTATAACCTATAATAGTGAGTTTTTTATCGAAGGCGCCGATCTTTCCAGCTATAACCTAACGAATGCTGAGGAGAAATTGGAAGCGGAACGAATAGAGGGGTTTTATGAAAGCGATAAACTTGAAGATCAAATAGCATTGCAGCAGCTATATAATACGCGTAAAAAACGGATTGCTGAAGGCTTGGATACCGACTGGATGTCCAAGCCCCTTCGCACGGCATTTGGGCAAAATCACTCCTTAGCCATTGAGTTGGGCACAGAGGATCTAAAATTGCTGGGCCGGTTGCGATTTCGCAATGATGGGGGCGTAATGAAAGGCTCAAACCGGAAAAACCTGGCGGGAAATGTTAAAGCATCCTATCGCATCGATAATTTTCTGTTGCGCAACAACCTGCAGGTCAATAAAAATAATTCGACGAATTCTCCCTATGGTAGATTTAGCGAATATTCTCAGATGAATCCCTACTGGCGGGCGGTAAATCCCGACGGGAGTATCCCTTACTATTCTGAAACGGGATTGTACAGCACGGGGTTAAGCATTTATAGTAGTGGGGCATCTTATAACTATGCAGAAAAAAAATTCACCAATCCGCTTTACAATTCAACGCTTAATACACTTAATAACAGCAGCTATTTAAATTTCACCAATAATTTCTATGCTCAGTGGGATATTTCCGAGCAACTCAGAACGACAGCCCGTATTGGGATTAGCTCCAAAACCAGCGAGGCTAATGAATTCTACCCGGCTGCCCATACCATGTTTGAAAGTTATGCGCTTGATCAGCGTGATCGCGAAGGGATGTATCAACTGAATGACGGGAGTTCAAATACCATTAACGCAGACCTAAATATAAAATACTCCGATACCGTGGGGAAACATTTTTATCTGGCAAATATTGGGGGCAATATTCGACAAGACAAATATAGCGAGCTCGTCCATACCGTCGAAGGGTTCCCCAGTGAACGCCTGAACGACCCTACCTTTGGCCGAGCCTATGCGCTGGACTCTCGCCCCCGTGGCGTGGATGGTATTAATCGAGAGCTCGGGGTGCTGTTTATCGGGTCCTATTCGTACGACGAACGCTACCTCTCAGACTTGACGCTGCGTACCAATGCTTCATCCCAATTTGGGGCCGACAAGCGCTGGGCAAATTTCTGGAGCTTTGGCTTAGGCTGGAATCTTCACAATGAGGCATTTTTTGAGGCCGTTACATTTATTGACCGTTTAAAAATCCGGGGGTCGCTTGGCTCAACCGGAAACCAGAATTTTAATACGAATGCTTCGATAAGTACTTATACTTACTATCTGCAGAATTTTTATGACGGTTTTGTTGGCTCATACACTAACAATATGTCTAATCCAGGATTACAGTGGGAAACAAAGTTTGATTACAATGCGGGGTTAGATGCAGAGGTAGGGAACCTTACCCTTCGGGTTGATTATTATGAGAGTTACACCGAAAATCTGGTGACCGATCTTTCCATTCCCAGTTCGACGGGTTTTACCACGGTTAAGGAGAATGTTGGCCGCATAAAAAATTCCGGTATTGAGGCTGATATAGCTTACCTGGTATGGGCAGGCACCGATGGGTTTTTATCGCTCAACGCAGGTGTTGCCACCAATAAAAATAAAATAATAAACTTATCAGAAGCTATGCGTAATTATAACGCGCAAATAGAGGAACAAGCTGGTGAGTTAGGAAATAGTACCCCCCTTGTTGAATATGTTGATGGGGGCTCAATGAACTCCATCTGGGCTGTCCCGTCGCTGGGGATTGATCCGGCCACCGGTAACGAGATCTATGTTAAAAAGAATGGGAACACTACCTTTGAGTATGACCCCAGTGATAGGGTGGTAGCCGGCAACAGCATGCCCGATTACCGGGGGAATTTTGGGCTGAACGGGGAGTATAAGGGATTCGGCTTAGGGGTCATCATGCGCTTCTTTGGCGGGGGCCAAATGTACAATAAAACCTTGGTTAACAAAGTAGAGAATATAGATATCAATGATAATGTGGATCGCCGCGTATTAACGGGCCGTTGGACCCATCCCGGGCAATATGCGCTGTTTAAACGATTAGGGACCTACTATGCGGCCGATACGGATGGGGATGGGGTACAAGAAGGACAATTGAGAAGGCGGACCCGTCCTACTACCCGTTTCGTGCAAAATCATAGCCAGTTAGATATTGCAGCGATTAACCTTTACTACGATTTTAATGCACCGTTTTTAGATAGGATCGGCTTGAGAAGGCTACGCTTGGGGGTGCATATGAGTGATGTGGCCACCTTCTCGACCGTTCGCATTGAACGCGGGACGAATTACCCGTATGCCCGACGCGTGTCGTTTAATATTTCCGCAACCTTTTAGAATAATAAGTTTCAAATATTATGAAAACTAAGTGCTCATTTTTTGTATCAGGTGTGGTAGCATTATTGGTCATGACTTCGTGTGATAACTGGCTCAATGTAACATCCAGTTCTCAAATACGAGCGGAAGATCAATTTGAATCTGCAGAAGGCTTTAAAGATGCGCTGATTGGCGTGTACGTAGGTATGACAAAGCCGGATGCTTATGCCAAGGAAATGTCGTGGTATACGGTAGATTTACTAAGTGGACAATACCGGGACCTTCCTGCTACGGCACGGTATCAGGATTTACAGCAATATGAATATGGAACTACGTTTGCAGAAAATCGCATTGATGCGGTTTGGCAAAGCTCTTACAACACAATAGCCAATATTAATAATATATTGGGATACATTGAAGAAGACCGGGGAGTTCTTGGTGACATTGATCACAGTCTCATCAAAGGTGAGCTCCTTGGGTTACGAGCTTTCCTGCATTTCGATTTACTGCGTCTGTTTGGCAAGGGAGCCCTGGATAACAGACCGGGCCTGTCCGATGAGTTAACCGTGCCTTATGTCACCGAATATAGCAAGGATATTCCCAAACGATATTCATATACCCAGACTTTTGATTTGCTGTTGCAAGATATTAAAGATGGGTTAGCACTGCTGGAATTGGATCCTATTTATACAACCGGTGAGCGGCCTGAGGGCTACGAGGAAATCATTACCTCCGATAATTTTTACAGTAATCGCAAGCTCCGCATGAATTATTATGCCCTGAAAGCCTTACAGGCCCGCGTATTAGCTTGGTTAGGGGGCGATGAAAATCTTGATAAGGCCCGAACGGCCGCCGAAGAAGTAATCAATGGCTCTGATACGCAGCTTATTGACGGCCAAAGCTATAATGTTAGTGCTAATCCTACGCTCTTTCCTGAACTTTTATTCAGTCTCCGAATCGAAGGGCTTGAAGACATCACCAATCCTTTACTTAATGCCAGTTCAGGTGATGTCGCCAATGATGAGGCTGTGTTCTACCCTAATGGAACGATTGATGACATATATGAGACAAGTAATGCCAATATAGGTCCCCCAGACATTCGTTTTAACAGCCTGCTTGAGCAGCAAGCCAGGGGATATGTTTCCCTAAAATTGTTGCAAACGGATGCCGTAACCGGTAGTGCTTCACATGATATAGTCCCGCTGATTAAACTACCGGAAATGTACTACATCGCGGCTGAATATTATATCAACACGAATCAACGGGGGCAGGCCATCGACTATTTGAATACGGTGCGGACCAGCCGGGGCATCGTCCAGCAAATTCCCGAAGATGCCACGCAGCAGGAGTTGGAGGATGAGCTGTTCAAAGAGTATCGAAAAGAGTTTATCAGCGAGGGGCAGTTGTTTTATTACTATAAGCGGCTGGGGCTGGAAACATTACCCAACCTCTCGCAAGATATCACAGTAGACGATGATATTTATGTGCTGCCGTACCCTGACAGCGAAAATATTTTCAGATAACCGATTATAGCAAATGCCCGATAGAGGATAGTTCAAGTAAAGCTTTGAAAACCATGAAGAAAATAAACGTTTTAGTACTTGTTATTGCGCTGGGTGCTGTGGCATTCAGCGGGTGTGAACAAAACAACATTATGTCCTATCAACAAGAGTATACAGCGGTGAATTTCCTTGCTGATTCAACAACATACTCCTTCCTCGGCAATTCTGAGGACCAATATGTACAGGAAATACCACTTCGCATTAATGGGGACAGCAGCAGCACCGATCGTTCATTTAATGTAGAAGTGGTGGATGATTCACTTACAACCGCTGAAGCATCCGACTATAAAATTGGAGAGAGCACCATTCCGGCAGGACAATTTGAAGGAATACTGCCGGTGACGCTTTATAAAACGGATAAATTATCGCAGATGACGATCTCCCTTCACCTGCGGATTACGCCTTCCGCTGATTTTGAGGAGGCCCGGATTGAAGATCGTGATTTTGTGCTTCGATGGACGAATAAAGTTGTGCTGCCGCCCTGGACATTCTACCGGGTATTCTTCACCTCATCTTCCAGCACAACGGCCTATCAGCTTATCGTACAGGTAACCGGTCTCACGGAGTTAGGCTTTCCTGAAATAAGAGAGTATGGCCAAAATGGTCTGATAGCACTGGGCCGGCAGTTCGGGGATTATGTGAAGCAATACAATTTGGATCACCCCGATGACCCGCTGATTCATGAAGACGGCCCGGCCAAAGGAGAACTCATTGAACCCATTTACTATACCCAAAGCAAATTTGATTAATCTATGAGACATTCAGCTAACGTTATTTTAGTGATAATCGTCCTTTGTTCTATGGCATTGGCCTCTTGTAATGAGGATTCGAGCACGCTTGCTACGAACTCATTGCCGGATGTATTAGTGGATACAACGGGAATAGGTAAACTAAGCATACTGCAATTTGAAGAGCTCAATATTTCACCGGATATATCACTGGAAGGAATTAATGAAAGCGACGTCAGCTACCAATGGCGGCTTTATCCCGTTCCCGGTGATACCGTTTCCGAGGTTATTAGTGAAGAGCCGAACTTGAGTGGGTATCAAATAGAGCTAACGCCAACAACCGGTGATAAGCGCTATCGGGTTACGTTGACGGTCACCGACGAGCAGAATGACCTGGAATATATTACAGCTTGGCCGTTGCAGGTTCTTAACAGCCTGGGTGAGGGGCTGGTGGTAGCAGAGGCTACCGGCAACGGGGATACCGATCTTAGTTTAATAATGAGTCCCCAGGTAACAGCAGGCTTTACCAAAACGGATATCAAACGCCATATATATTCCACCGTTAATGGGCAGACCATTGCCGGAATAGTTAAAGGGATACAGTTCACGCAGTTTTTTAGGGATGAAGTGCTATTAGCCATTACAGACAACTCAATTGTTCGTATTAACACACTGGATTATAGCTATACCGGAAAAAATAGCGATTTGTTTTTCTATGATTCCCCAGCATACCATTCACAGCACGTGGGCGTCATAAATAAAAGTGGCTCCTATAGATTTTACTTAGGTAATCAGCAGTTAAGCAGCATGGGGCCCGGTGATAAACAATTTACAGCCCCGCTTGACAGCAAGATTAATGTACCAACGGAAATTGCCGTTAATAAGCAATCATCTGCTTCTACAATCATTAATTTTTATGACGAGGAAAATGGACAGTTTGCTTATCTGGGAACTTTCTTTGCGTTTGGTTCGAACGAGCTGACGCATACTCCATCCGCTTCCGGTCAAACCTTCGACCCTGCAAATGTCCCTGGGAAAGAAAATATAGCGGCAAATGCCGCTACAAACGGTAATACAAGGCATCTGCTAAAAGATAAAAAAACCGGTGAATACCATCTATATGTATTAAATGGCGAGGACCCACCGGCCCCGCTGGCAAAATACGACTTCGCCGATGCCCCGGAAATTGACAATGCCAAGCATTTTGTGCTCCCCGACAACCAGCGCGTGATGTATTACGCTACGGACACCAAAATATATGCGGCTTTATATAGCACCAGCACCCCGGTATTTGAAGAGCGATACAGCGCGCCTGCCGGCGAAGAGATTACCACGCTGCAGCTATATCATGCGTCAGATTACCCTACCGCTGAATCGTATTTAGATACCGATGGTCGGCAATTAATAATGTCTACCTACGACGGCTCGGAGGGCAGGGTGCATTTATTGCCCATTACCAACCTGGGCGTAGGAAATATTGATGAAGCGAATATCACCAGTTTTGAAGGCTTTGGGCGCATCACAGCAATTGCTCCGCAGAAGTAATAGGGGTAACCCAATCACCTGCGTCAGGCCGAACGTATTGCAGCATCAACTGCTATAGTAGTTTCAAATATTCCTCTGCAATTACTTCCCACATCCGGCACGGACTTGTGCGAAAAGCACCTTCTTCAAAAGGTGGGTGTGTGCGGAGGCCGCTTAGGATCTATTAATTAACAACACATTATAAGGTGTTATAAATACTCATATTTGAGCAGATTATATGAAGAATATAAACTCAATCTTCTTTCTATCTTTTATCCTATTATTAAATATAGCATGCAAATCAAGTGAGCCGGTCTCGCCTCAAAAACCGATGGCGGATAATAGCATGGCGATAGACACCACAGACATCGATACAACAGCTACCGACGCTACGGCCGCCGATTCCACCGAAGAGGATAAAACCTCCTACGAAGAAATTGTAGAGAAGGCCGACAAAACCGCAAAAGGGCTGATGAACATCTACAAGGTAAAAAAGAAGGTGTATCTTGAGATTCCTTTTTCACTTCTGGAACGGGAAATGCTGTTGGGCTCCACCATAAGCCAAATCAGTGATAATGACTTTGGTGCCCTTGGTTCTAAGCCGCACGCCCCGCTGCATATGGCCTTTTCACGAGTAGATTCTACCATTCTACTGCGCAAAATAGAGCGTAATAGAATAGCACCTGACGGGCCAAAATTTAAAGCGATGAATGCAGCACTGGCAAAAAACAGTATGGGGGCCATTATAAAAAAGTTTGATGTCAAAGCGTATAACGAAGATCATTCTGCTGCACTCATTGAAGCAAGCAATTTCTTGGTGAGTAAATATGAGGATCTTTCCCCCTTCAACAAAGGGGGGATGAACCTGCCGGAAGGCATCAATTACTCCGCCTCCTTTAAGAAAGATCGCTCGTTTGTTGGTGATTTTAAAGCATTTAAGGATAATGTCAGTATACAAAGCCATCTTTCCTATGAATATGATCTAAAATCAGGGAAACGTAAGATTCGCAGTGAACAACCCTTTACGGCTGTTATGACCCGAACCTTCATTTTACTGCCAAGTGAGCCGATGCTTCCGCGTATCGGAGACTCCCGGATAGGGGTAAGTACCATAAAGAAATACTCCTTTAATGACCCTTTGAACAAGGCTGAAAACATACATTTTGCTCGTCGCTTCCGGTTGCTACCCAAGGATATTGATGCCTATATGCAGGGGGAATTAGTGGAGCCGGTGGAACCTATTGTATTTTATGTGGATAGCGACTTTCCTGAAAGCTGGAAGCAGCCGATCAAGAAGGGAATAGAAGACTGGAACAAAACGTTCGAAGAAATTGGCTTTAAAAATGCTGTGCAAGCATTGGATTATCCAGAAAATGATTCGACTTTCGATCCCGATAATATTAAGTATAGTACCATACGTTATGCGCCCAATATGGCCCAGCGTGTTAGCGGTTCATCATGGATTGACCCGCGTACCGGTGAAATTTTGAATGGGTCGATATACCTGTATCACAATTTAGTGAAGCGTATCGACCACCAGCGGTTTGTACAGACGGGAACTGCTGATCCTTCGGCTCGCACGAAAGAACTGCCCGAGGCCTACAAAAAAGCAGATATCCGATATTTTGTCCGCCGCCAGATGGGGTTTCGTCTTGGCTTCCGGCCCAATGGTGCCGCTTCTGCATCCATTGATGTAGATTCACTGCGTTCGCCATCCTTTACCCAACGCTACGGCACGACCTATTCCACGCTTGATGCCGCTCGCTATAATTATGTAGCCCAACAAGGCGACAAGCAGCGGGGCGTACGGCTGACCTCCAAGCCCTTTGGACCCTATGACTTTTATGTGGTCAAGTGGAATTATCAATACTTCCCCCCCAAGGAGTATACCCACACAGAGGTGAAGGAGCGCCTGAATGCCTTTGTCGATAGTAAAGCCGGAGACATAAAATACCGTTATGCCCTGCCGGGGAGCATAAAGGAGCCTACTATTCAGGGCGGTGATTTGGGTAACAATGCGGTGAAAGCTTCAACCTATGGCATCAAGAATTTGAACTATATCCTGGCGCATTTAAATGATTGGATTGAAGGAAAGGACAAAGATTATTCCTACCGGCAGGAAATCTGGAAGAATATCCGGCTGCAGTACGTGCAGTATCTTAATAATACCGTAAAATATGTGGGCGGGATCTATTCTAATCCCATTTATGAAGGGGACCCACGCCCCCGATTTAAGTCGGTGCCGGCAGCCAAGCAGAAGCAGGCTTATACCTTTTTGATCGATCAAATTTCTGAGTTGGAATGGCTTATGCAAGATGAGGTCGTTCGCAATTTTGAACTTACCGAAAATTGGCCGGCCGTGCTTCGCGAACAGATGATTGAATTGGTCATGAACGGTCCGCTGATGGTCTATACCTCAGCAAAAGAGTCTACAGAAAGCGATCCATACACCCCCGAGGATGCCATGCAGGATTTATACGAAGCCGTATGGCAGAACACAATAGAAGGTAATGCGCTCGCGGAAGTTGATGTTGAATTGCAAAAAGCTTTTGTAGGGACAGCAGTAAAAAATAGCGCCCTTCCGGTAAAAGGGGATAAGGAAAAAGAGGAAGCTGTAAATCTTGTTTCCCTGACAAATCGCAGTTTTGTTGCTGAGGGTTACCAAACCATACCTAACATGCGTTTGGGCGTGTCGGATTATGCGCTTGCTGATGAGCACCTCATGTCCGAAGGGAACGAGGTATCCGCATCCTACAGTGGCGGACAGATACATTTTCGCGTTGGGCCGCCTATAGATCTTCTCGGGTATAAATATTTGCTTAAAGCAAAATCACTGCTTGAAGAAAAGGTGGAACAAGTGGCTGATTCTGATACCAAAGCTCATTATCGGTTGCTACTGCATCAGATAGGCAAAGTCATTTAAAATAACACGATTCAAACATTCTATTATGAAAGGGAATATTGCTTTATTGGTTTTTTTCATGCTTTGGGCCTTTGCGGTTTATCCGGCTATTGGCCAGAGTGAAAAGGACTCTACCAAAACAAAAACAGAGTACGAAAAGCTATTTGAAGATAAGGAGGTAAAAACATCCCGGGGTATGATCACCCTGCATAAAATAGATGGGAAAGTGTACTTCGAATTTCCCAAAAAGCTGCTGGGCAAAAAAATGCTGGTAGGATCGATGGTTGAAGCTACCAGTCATTCAGATGATGCCGCAGTTGGGGAGCAACCCAATCCCCCGCTACCGGTTTATTTTACGATGAACGATTCCACCGTGAATATGCGCGAGGCACGTTTTCTGTATAAGGTGGCCGATGAGAATCCTCATCTGCAGCAGTCAATCGATAAAAACACGATCGGTCCCATCCTTGGCTCTTTCACCATAAAAGCAGAAAATCCCGATAGTACGGCCTTTGTATTCGATGCCACAACGTTTTTTGTTAATGGAAATAAAGCCATCGATCCATTTGGCCCATATGGCGGAAATGGCGGCATGTTTGTCTCTACAAGCTCCACCTATAAAAACGCCCGCTCGCTCCTTTCCGATATTATGGCGTATGATGATAATATCACCGTCACAAGCTATCTCTCCTTTGACGTTAAAAAAAGCATGCTTGGCTTTACAACCGCATCCCGTCCCGGTACCTATCTGATGAAAAGGTCGCTAATTTTGCTTCCCGAAACCCCGGTTCGTCCACGTATCAATGACCCGCGTATAGGGATCTTTTATACGCGCAAAAACAAATTTGCGGATGGCGGCAATGGAACGGATCCTATCTATTATGCCAACCGGTGGCATTTAGAACCCAAAGACCCCAAGGCTTTCCAAAAGGGAAAGCTTGTGGAACCAGTGGAACCTATTACCTTTTACATAGACGATAAGTTTCCTGATGGATGGCTCAAGTATATAAAAAAGGGAGCTAAAGACTGGAATACAGCCTTTGAAAAAATTGGATACAAAAACGCAATAGTGACGAAAATGTATCCCAAAAATGACCCTAACTTTGATCCCAATAATCTTAAATATACGACCATAAAATATTCGGTAACCCCTAAAGAAAATGCCATGGGGCCGTCTTGGGTAGACCCACGTTCGGGCGAAATTTTAAGCGCTACCGTATATCTATATCACGGAATAACTGATTTACTAAATGACTGGATTTTCCGTTATACATCGGCTGCAGATAAACGGGCTCGAACAACAAAAATTCCTGATGACCTTATCGGGAAGGGGCTGCGGTATGTTGTAGCGCATGAGGTCGGCCACACGCTTGGATTGATGCATAATATGGGCGCTTCCTCGGCCTTTCCAACGGATTCCCTTCGCTCTCCACGGTTTACCCAGAAATATGGTACGACGCCTTCTATAATGGATTATGCGCGATACAACGTTGTGGCTCAGCCCGGCGACTATGAAAGGGGGGTAAAACTAACGCCCCCACGACTGGGAGTATACGATGAATATGCTGTCAAGTGGCTATATACTCCGTTGCCAAACGCAGAAACGGCTGAGGAAGAAGTCCCAACCTTAGACCGCTGGATATCTGAAAAAATTGATGATCCAAGGTATCGATACGGTAAGCAACAGGTAACCGGTATTATTGATCCCAGTGCCCAAACGGAGGATCTGGGAGCGAATCATATTAAAACGGCCCAATATGCATTCAATAATTTCAAGTACATAATGAACAATGTTAATGACTGGGTTCGGGATGAGGATCAAGACCTTTCATTCCGGACGCGGCAGCATTTTGGGATCATCAACATCTATTTTTTCTGGCCCTTATCTCATGTACTATATAATATTGGGGGCATTTACCAATATGAAGCCTATGAATCGGATGCCATGCCAGCCTACCGGGTTGTCCCGGAGGAAAAGCAGCGAGCATCTACCTTATTCATCTTACGTACCCTTGAGGATCTGAACTGGATGAATAATGCGGTGCTTTCCCAAAACAGCAATAACCTTAACGATAAGCCGGGCGAGTATATGCGGCGTATTTTAACCGCTTATTTATTCCGTACTCGCTTAGACAACTTAGCCCTTAGCGCAAGTAAAGCTCAAGGGGAGACCTATACCCGAGAAAAATTTCTGCGTGATATATTTAACTTTGTATGGGGGGATACGAAAGAAGGAAAGGCCACTTCCGCGGGGAAACGGTCAATGCAATCTACGGTGACCAGTTTGCTTATTCACTATTCTAATGTAGAAAAAGCACCGGTGGCCAATCCCTTTGCAGCGGCCCTTCCAACGACGGGCTCTCAACAGGCTCCAGGCATTGGACAGGGCAAGGGCGGTGATAGAGCGTTATTTAATCCCTCTTCCGTCGGTATCCAAGACTTAATGTTTGCCGGCAAAGAGGGGGAGGTCAGCGGGTTTGGATACTTCCCGGGCGTGGTTCATGTAAATGCCAACATAGATCACCTATCCTATAGGTGGCTGCTCGAAACAAAACGAATTCTTGAGCAAACTGTTCAGGAACAGACCGGTGATCTCAAGCTCAGATATGAGTATATGTTGCTTCGGGTTAATCGGGCACTTGAAGGCTAAAATAGCCTCCAAGTGCGTATCCATACGTTTTCGCCTTTAGCTTTTGTGGATCAATCACAAAGGTGGGGGCTGGGGGCCTTCCGAAATTCGGGGAAGGGCCCCCACTTGCCCTTATGCGGCCGACGACTGGAAAGGATACTGCCCGAGGCTTATCCGGGCAATAATATGTCACTTATCCCGAAATGGAGTGCGGGCTTAAAAAAGCGTCCTTTTGGTAAAAACAGTAGCTCCCTTAAGACACGTTGATGGGTATTTGATAGGGGGGCGGAAAATGCGACTCCGCCTGTGAAGTAAAATCCTCTATTATAGGCGCCGCTTCCAATAGCCTGGCTTCCGGCGGGTGTGCATAATAGCCACCACCAAAATTTCTTGCTCGTCTTCCCGGTACTGATAAACGACCCCATAGGGGAACCGCTGGGTCAGGCATCGCCTGATGCCCGGATCAATGGGCGACCAAGCCGTCGGGTTGGCCATGGCTCGGCCGATCGCGTATTCAACTTCGTCCAAAAATTTCAGGCCTACCCCGGATTCCTTCTTTTCATACTTCGCTATCTGGCGATCCAATTCCTGCCGGGCTTCCGGAAGATATCGAAAGGTCATGGGGAATATTTTTCTCGAAGTTCTTGGTGCACTTGCTCGCCCGGCGTTGCTTCCGTCGTTCCTTCCTCGAATGCTTTCAGGCGGCGGCGGGCTTCCCGGGCCCACGCTTGCTCGACGTCTGGGTCCGGCGTGTTTAGGGTCTGGAGCACCCACTCAGCGATTTCCGCCCGTTGGTCCACCGGCAAATCAGAAATTTCGGCTTTTAGTTCTTTGATTTTCATAAGGCACACCTCTGATTGGATTTAGGCTACGCCTGCAATATAACAAAGGTTATCCGAAAAATTATAGCCAATTCGAGTCGGTGGTATGTAACCATACTGAAGCAGGTTACAGAAGGAAAAGAGCTGCAGCAAATAATGTAGCATCTGATACTAAAGATATCATTCGTTAAAAAATATGAGCCCATAAGCCCCTAATCTTCCCATTGCCAAGGGTGCTAACATTTATCAATCAGCTTATTCTTATTTAGTACGTAGCACAATTATACCACCTCATATAAAGTTTGAAAAGCTCTTACCATATTCCGTATTAGTAATGTTTTTTACCTACAAGGTGCTTAAAGTTACCTTAGAGGGAGTTAAGTTCCTGATTTCTTATGCTCAAACTTTCGTATGTAAATAAAGGGCTTGAGGGAGGTTTAGAATAAAACGGTTTACCCTTAATGATTACTATTTGTGGCGGGATGAATTTAGGCAAGGTTTAATGCAGAAATTAATTACTGTAATAAAACTTGCCAGTGTATAGTTCTTTGCCTATATTAGATGCAGAAACTAATTACTGCATCTAATGCTTACATGAAATTAAAAGAATTAGCAAATATTTCCACTGGCTATTCATTCAGGTCTAAAGTTAGGCATGATCCTGAAGGGCAAACCAAAGTTATACAGATGGGGGATGTCGATAAATACAAAG
>Ga0079226_10001762_pt1 | contig 16639 bp, 12 predicted proteins | sample Poulit2014_FD_76345 | JGI IMG/M metagenome (GOLD analysis project Ga0079226, IMG submission 76345) | Agricultural soil microbial communities from Georgia to study Nitrogen management - Poultry litter 2014 | ecosystem: Environmental > Terrestrial > Soil > Agricultural land | place: USA: Georgia...
CGCATCAATGTAATTTCTCACCTCTCGCCAATCGTCACGCTTTTCCGGTTGAATTTGCTCTTCCGGCATGAGCGCTTCGTCCATTCCGGTCTGTGTCCCCTCAATTTTGCTCGACATTTGAGCTTCTTTTATAACGTGCATTCTTATGAAGAGATCAATTTCCGGGACAATGAGCGAAAATGCGTTTAACTCTCCGAGTGCTCGGGTTGCACTTTCCAGCAAGGTCGTGATGTTGGGATCATCCCAGCTCCACTGATGGTTGATGGGTGTGGGTTCGAAGCTGCGGTATTGATACTGCTGAACGAGTGAACCTGACTTGAAATGTTCGAACTTCATTTAGCGTCTTGGTTGTTTTGTGGAGGATGTTCGGAATCGAGTTGTCGTGTGTTTTAAACAATGTATCAATTGCACAGCAAACGGGTATCCGTAGTAATCCTGAGTCTCGTCTGAGGAGGGTGCTGGGAAGATGCGATAAATGACGCAAAACGCCCAAGCGATTGCACCGGATGCCTACACACCAGCACCCTGAGTTCGCCTTGTAGATAGGCATATTTCCTGCTCAAATTTTGATTTGCCACAATCACGATGCCTCGGGCGTTCAAAATCTCATTGCAGAAAATAAAAAATATGCCCTTTTCATTGTAAGTTATTGATTGTAAAGGGTGGTTTTTTTACTTTTCTTGGCTCCCCAAGCTGGACTCGAACCAGCGACCAACGGATTAACAGTCCGGTGCTCTACCGACTGAGCTATTGGGGACCAATCAAAGAACGTAAATATAGCACACCTGCATGGCCGCAGCAAACTAATGAAAGGCCGGCTCTTTTTGTCGGTCACCAGACGCTGGTCAAGCCCGCTGCTTACAAAATTTTCCGTGAAAAACAACAAATCAGGTTGACGGGAATAAGAATCTAAATAACAATCGTTCTCGTTCACAATTGTTGAGGAGGGCGGCATGCCTGATTTTGTTTCCACGGATCGCTCCGTCAAGCCGGCATGGCGACGGACCATGTTGTATGCAGCGCTGACGCTGCCCCTGGGCAGTGCGCTGGCGCAATCAGCTGATGATACCCAGCCCGTCATTCAGCTGGACAACATTGTGGTGTCCGCCTCGGGCTTTGAGCAGCATGTCGAAGACGCACCTGCCTCCATCAGCGTCATTGGACGTCAGGAGCTTGAGAAGAAAGCGTTCAAGGATGTCACGGATGTGCTGGCTGATGTGCCCGGCGTGGTGGTGACGGGAGGCGGGAGCAGCAGTGATATCAGCGTGCGTGGCATGGCGCCAGCCTATACCATGATCCTGGTGGATGGCAAGCGACAGAGCTCGCGTGAGACGCGGCCCAATTCAGATGGGCCGGGTATTGAGCAGGGTTGGCTGCCTCCCATGCAGGCTATCGAGCGCATTGAAGTGATTCGAGGACCCATGTCGTCGCTTTACGGATCGGATGCAATGGGAGGCGTGGTCAATATCATCACAAAGAAAGTGCCCGATGAATGGACAGGCAGTATTCGCAATGAAGTGATGGTGCAAGGGGACCGGGATTCCGGCGACCGTTTCGAGACCAATATCTATGTGGCTGGCCCGCTGGTTGAAGACACCCTGGGTATGCAGATTTATGGGCAAAAGGCTCGACGTCAGGAAGACCGCATTACCAACGGATTCAACAAGCAGGACAGAACTTCGGGCACCGTCAAGTTTTCTCTGACCCCAAACAAGGATCATGACCTGATTGCGGAGTTTTCTCGTACGTTGCAGGAGCGTACGGCAGTACCAGGAAAGTCGGCACCCCGGCTTAATAACCGCGGGCAGCCAAACGACATCTCTTCGACCAAATATGATCAGAACAAATACTCGCTCACGCACATTGGTCGCTGGGGAGACGTGACATCGAACAGCTACGTCCAGCGTGAGGAAACTGATAATCCGACGCGGGACATGTTTTTGAAAAACACCGAATTCAATTCAACCTGGAACATGCCACTGGGTGATCATGTGGTAACCGCAGGCATTTATTACAAGAAAGAAAAACTGCACGATAAAGGGAATCAGTTCTCTTCAGATGTCAGTCGCCTGTCACGTTACCAGTGGGCGCTGTTTGCAGAGGATGAATGGTTCATTACCGATGACTTCGCCCTGACAACAGGCCTTCGCATGACCCGGGACGAAAACTACGGCACGCACTGGACGCCCCGTATTTACGGAGTCTGGCATGCAACCGACAATTTCAGTGTCAAGGGGGGCGTGTCTACCGGTTTCAAGGCACCAGCGCTGCGGCAGGCCGTGGCAGACTGGGGGCAGATTACCGGGGGTGGCGGTGTACCAGCCATCATCATGGGGAACCCCAACCTCAAGCCTGAAAAGAGTGTGAGCAAAGAACTGGGGCTGGTGTGGGATACCGCCAGGGGCTGAGCAGTTCGCTGACCTTCTTCCATACGGATTTCAAGGACAAGATTACTGAACAACGTGTCTGTACCGATCCAAACGGTAACCCGACATGCCATGTGGTGCCGGGTGATCAAGGTTACAAGTTTGTCAGTGAGCGGATGAACGTGGACAAGGCCATGATGCGCGGCGTCGAGGCAACGGCAACCTGGCAGCTGCGTGACAATATGCGCGTGTCAGGAAACTATACCTATACCTACTCCAGACAGAAGACGGGCGAGTTTTCAGGACAAGCACTGAATAAAATGCCCAAGCACATGGCCAATGCCTCGTTTGACTGGGATATCAATGAACGTACCGGGTGGTGGACGCGTGTCAATTACCGTGGTCGTACTTCAGACTACCTGGGCCGCACTGCCATGGCGCATGGTACGCCCTCCTATACGTTTGTTGACACCGGCTTGAATTACAAGGTCAACAAGAATGTTCAGCTGGGCGTGGGCATCTACAATATTTTCGACAAGCGGGTCGTATACGACGACTTCGACATGGTTCACGATGGGCGACGCTACTGGGCCCAGATGACCGTGAGCTTTTGAGATTTCTCAAACATAAGGTTTCAACGGGCCGAGTGAACGCGCTTCTATGCGTAATCTGTTAACTTTGCGTTAACGTTTATCAGGAGTGCGCATGCCCGTTGATCCCACCCATGGCCGTGGTCTGGCTGTGTTGTCGCCTGCCAGTTTCGGCATGGTGATGGCCACCGGAATTGTCTCCATGGCTGCCTGGTTCTTGCAGCATGACGAGGCAGCCAAGACATTGTTTCATCTCAACAATGTGCTTTATGGTGTCTTGTGCGTCTTGTTCGTGACACGCTTGTTGCGATACCCGCAGCGCTTCTTTCACGACATGTTCAGTTATGCGCTGGGCCCTGGTTTTTTCACTTTTGTGGCAGGCACCAGCGTATTGGCAGCGCAGCACATCATCATGAGAGACAATCATGAAGCGGGTTTCGTGCTGCTGGCCGTGGGCATGGTGTCATGGCTGGCCCTGACTTACACGGTGTTTGCCGCCATCATCACCAAGGCAGACAAGCCGACCCTGGACAAGGGTATCAACGGCGGCTGGTTGCTGGCGGTGGTGGCGACCCAGTCCATTGCCGTGGTCAGCACGCTGCTGGCGCCCGGCTTGAACAATGACCAGCGCTTGCAGTTGAACTTCATTGCCTTGTCCATGTGGCTGTGGGGCGGCATGCTGTACATCTGGATGATGTCGCTGATTTTCTATCGCTACACCTTTTTCCGGCTCTCCCCCGCCGACCTTGCTCCGCCTTACTGGATCAATATGGGCGCCATGGCGATTTCCACGCTGGCGGGTACGTTGCTGATCGAAAACGCAGCCAATTCCCCCTACCTGCTGTCGCTTTTGCCCTTTCTCAAAGGGTTCACCATTCTCTACTGGGCGACGGCCACCTGGTGGATTCCCATGCTCCTGATACTCGGGTTCTGGCGCCATGTCTGGAAGCGCTTTCCTCTGACCTATGACCCGCTGTACTGGGGAGCGGTCTTCCCGCTTGGCATGTACACGGTATGCACCTATCGCATGTCTGATGTCATGGCGCTTCCCTTCCTGGACGGGATTGCAGCAGGGTTCTTTCCCATCGCCCTGGTTGCGTGGGTAGCGACCTTTGTCGGCTTGCTCAGGCATGTTCGCCACCATGCACGCAGACATGTGAACGCTTATTAATGTCTGATCGTTAACCATTAATAATGGAGGGTGCTGCGCTCACAATGAGTAACTGCTGTTGATGGTGATTTTCTACACTTGAACTGTCGGCCCGGTCAATTTATTACCGGATGATTCACACTTTCAAGGTAAGAAGTTTCATGCAGTTTACACGCCGTGCATTTCTGAAAACTACCATCGCGTCAGCCGTTGCAGCCCAAGGTCTGACTTTTTTCAAGGCGGGCGAGGCTTTTGCTGCCGATACCGTCACCATCCCGAGTGCCAGCCACTGGGGGCCCTTTAACGCTGTCGTGAAAGATGGCGTGCTGGTTGGGGTTCAGCCTGTCGACAGGCTTGATCCCATGCCCACCAAGATGCTGACCAAAGGGCTGATGGAGCGCGTCTACCACAAAACCCGGGTCAAGTACCCCATGGTCCGGAAGTCTTACCTTGAAGGACAATCCACGGGCGACACCAAATCCCACCTGCGTGGCAAGGAACCCTTTGTACGGGTGACCTGGGATGAGGCCTTGGCCTTGACAGCCAACGCCATCCTCACCACGGCCGAAAAGCACGGCAACGAAGCGCTCTTCAGTGCTTCCTATGGCGGCTGGTCGCATGCCGGGCTGCTGCGTCCACAGGTTCTGCAAGGACGTCTGTTCAACCTTATTGGCGGCCACTCTGTCACCACCGGGGATTATTCTGCAGGCGCCTCCCAGATAAGCTTGCCGCACATCATGGGCGACATGGAAGTCTATTCGCCGCAAACCTCCTGGGAAGTCCTGGCGGACAAGACAGAAGTCATGGTCTGGATAGGCTGTGATCCCTGGAAAAACAACCGGGTGGAATTTACGGTTGCCGACCACCAGATGTATCCCCGCTGGAAAAAGATCAAGGAACGCGGCGTCAAGTTCATTTCCATCAATCCACAGGTCACGACCACCGATGACGCCATGGATTCCGAATGGGTAAAAATCGTGCCCAATACGGATGCGGCGCTGTTCCTGGCCATGTCCTATTACCTTTACACCAACGACAAGCACGATCAGGCGTATCTCGACAAATACACGGTCGGGTTTGACAAGTTCATTCCCTACCTGCTTGGTGAAGACGAAGACGGCTCCCCCGCCAAGACGCCTGAATGGGCCGCGGAAATCACGGGTATTCCAGCCGAGAAAATTGTTGAAATGGTCGAGCTGTTCCTGGCCAAGCGCACGCAGTTTGCCGTGGGTTGGTCACTGCAGCGGGCGCATCACGGCGAGCTGGCGCACTGGGCGGCAGTCAACCTGGTGGCCATGCTGGGCAAGATCGGCAAGCCGGGCGAAGGCATTGGCTTCAGCTGGCATTACGGCTGTGGCGGCATGCCCCAGTCCACCAAGGTCATGCCCATTGGTATTTCGCAGGGTCGCAACCCCATTACCACGCGTTGCCCGGCATCGCGCATCAGCGAAATGCTGCTCAACCCCGGCAAGACCTACACACGCGATGGCTCCGAAGGAGTCTACCCCGATGTCAAGCTGGTCTACACGGCCGGCAACAACGTGTTTTCCCACCAGCAGGATACCAACGAACTGATTCGCGCCATGAATCAGCAGGTTGAAACCTACATCTGCCAGGACCCGTGGTGGTGTGCCTCGGCCCGTTTCGCTGATATTGTCCTGCCAGCCAATACCGCACTGGAGCGCAATGACATCTCCACCGGGGGCACCTACAGCAATGACAAGATCTACGCCATGAAACAGGTCATTGAACCCTATGGCGAAAGCATGAGCGACTTCGACATCTTCCGGCGTCTTGGTGAGATCATGGGTGTGGGTTTCCAGTTTACCGAAGGTCTGTCGGTTGACGAGATCCTGGAGCAAGCCTACGAAAATGCCGAAACCGACGTGCCATTCGAAGAGTTCTGGGAAACAGGCGTGGTCGAGCTCGAGATTCCCGAAGCAATGCGGCAGTGGGTGCGCCACGGCAACTTCTACAACGATCCCGAAGCCAATCCGCTGCATACCGAGTCAGGCAAGATCGAGCTCTACTGCGAAGCCATTGCGCGCGCCAACGTACCCGATTGCCCCCCCATCCCCAAGTTTCTGGAACCAGTCGAATACCTGGGTAATGCAAAGGAAGGCCAGGTGCATGTGGTCAGTCCGCATCCTTTCCATCGCCTTCACTCCCAGATGGCCAACACCAGCGTGCGCGACGAGCAACACATTCAGGGCCGTCAGCATGTTCTGATCAGCGTCGAGGACGCCAAGGCGCAGGGCATCGAAGACGGCGATCTGGTCGAACTCTATAACGATCGTGGCACCGTCATTTGTGGCGCACGCGTCACGGACAAGATCATGAAAGGCGTGGCCAGCCTTGAAGAGGGCGGCTGGATACAGCTGGATTCCAAGGGTCGCTGCAACAGTGGTTCCATCAACATGATCACCACCAGCGTAGCCTCCAGCGGCCTGAGTCAGGCCACCAGTGCCAACACGTGTATTGCGGGCCTGCGCAAGTGTACCGACCCCGAGTCCGAAAACCTCGCCTTCGAGCCCCCAGCCATCGAAGAAGGCCCTGACCTCGGTCTGGATATTGAAGGCATGGCGCTGGTTGCCCGGGCACAAGAACTCAAGGGTGCGGCCATGGCCGACATGACACCCGGCGAGAAGCTCTTTTACGGTCGGTGTACGCTGTGTCACGTGGCACGAGAGCCGGGTGACTACACCTTCAACCAATGGAAAGGCATTACCGAGAGCATGTTCCCCCGTGCGGGTCTGACATCGGAAGAACAGCAGACCGTGCTTGACTTCCTCGCAGAAAATGCAAAGGATGCGGCTTCTGGTTAAGCTATCAGCTGGCTGAAAGCTGAATACGCTCCGGCTATGATGCCGGAGCTTTTTTTTGGGGATCCAGAGTTGGGTGTGACGGTTGTCATCGCATTGTTGGTTGCAGTGGCCATGGCTGCCATGCTTTGGGTGGTACTGCTTGCCCGGCGCCTGTCTACAGCCGAAAGCCGGATTGCCGTCCCGCTCCAGGACAAAATCATTCGTCAGGAAAATCGGCTCCAAGAAGCTAAAGATATCAACCGCTCACGCGACATGTTCCTGGCCGCACTCAGCCACGAATTGCGTACGCCGCTCAGCGGTATCGTCGGGGCAGCCAATCTGCTGGATCAAACCGGTCTGGACGCCCGTCAACAGGAGTACGCCCGGCTCATCACGAACGCGGGGACAACAGTGCTGGAAATTGTTGACGACATGCTGATGTTTGCCCGGGTGCAGGCAGGCAAGGCCGAGACTGCCTGCACCACGTTTTCGGTACACCAGCTGGTTGATGGCATGCTGGCGCTTCAGGGCTTCAATGCACGCGAACGCGGCCTGACGCTTGTTGCCAACATTGCCAGTGATGTTCCCGTGGTGCTGACAGGCGAGCGCGGCAAGCTGAATCAGATACTGCTTAATGTCATTGGCAATGCGATCAAGTTTACAAACAAGGGCAGCGTCCACGTGGAGGTGACGCGGCACCGGGATGACGGTCGCCAAGTCTGGCTGCAATTCAAGGTGACAGACACGGGCATCGGCGTGGATGCATCGGCGGTCGACGAACTGTTCACGCCTTTCTTCCAGGCACGAAGCGATGATACGGATCGCGGAGGAACCGGTCTGGGTCTGGCGATTTGCCGTCGGCTGCTCCACACCATGGGCGGTGAAATTCACATTGATGGAAAGCGCGGACAAGGTAGTACGGTCACCTTTGCCATGCCGTTCCGCCTGCTCGCTCAGGCTGCCATGTTTGCATTTGACGAGGTCGCGACAAAACAGGCTGGCAGGCGATCAGACACGTCTGCCGATACGGTCCGCATGTTGACCTCCACGGCAGGCCTGCTGGTACTGGTCGTGGAGGACGATGAAATCAACCGGCTGGTGTGCATGCGTATCCTGGCATTGCTGGGCTATCACCCCATGGTAGCAGCGGATTCGGCCCAGATGTTGCAGATCATTCACGAAGGCCGCCACCGTCCCGACGCCATTCTCATGGATATCAATCTGGATGGTGAGTCCGGGGCCGTGCTGACGGCAGGCCTGCAGGAAGCCTTTCATGGTGCCTGGAAAGACATTCCAGTGATTGCCATGTCTGCGGATGTCTCTGGTGCGGCGCAGCAAGCCTCGCTTGAGGCGGGTGCGGTGGATTTCATCAGGAAGCCATTTAGCGCAGACGAGCTTCAGGCTGTCCTGCTGTCTGTACTCAAGCAACCGGCCGGACAAATTCCATTCGCTGATGCAACCGGAAAGACGCATGTGAGCGAGACGGCCGCTGACCCGCTGCTCAGGGCCAGGGTGAATCTGGATGAGGCCTGGCTGGCGCAGGAAATTGAAGACCTTGGCATGAATACGGTCCTGGAAATGCTCAATATATTCCGGGCTACTGCCGCCACGACCTTGCGTGCTCTGTCCGGTGCCCTGAGGCAGCAGGATCATGCAAGGGCTGCCGAATTGCTGCACAAGCTCACGGGCTCGGCGCTGAATCTGGGCATGCGTGGCGTGGCGGCCAGGGCACGGTCCATGCAGGCCGCACTGGATTCGGACGAAGCACAAGCGGCCGACCTGCTGAAGCAGCAGCTTGACCGGCTGGAGGCATGCTGCCACTTGAGCGCCGACCTGGTGCGGAGCAGGCTAGTCGTGCACGCCAAGGAGCGCGTAGCCCTCGCCACGTGCAGTAACAAGTAGCTCGGGGTGGCTGGGGTTGGCTTCAAGCTTGCGGCGCAGCCGCGCCACCAGCACATCGACCGTACGGTGGCTGACTTCTCTGGGACGTTCACTGATGACAGACATCAGTTGCTCGCGCGAGCGTACCTTGCCGGGATGACGTGCCAGGGCAATGAGCAGGCTGATCTCCCCGCGTGACAAGGCAATCCGGACGCCTTGGGCGTCGTGCACGCAGCGGTTGGACATGTCAAGCGTCCAAGGGCCGAAGTGCCGCTGCCTGTCGGCTTCCCGTGGACGGCGGTAGTGGGTTTCTCGCAGGGTAATCTTCACCCGGGCAAGCAGTTCGCGAGAATTATAGGGTTTGGTTACGTAGTCGTTCGCGCCGGATTCCAGCCCGACGATCTTGTCAACATCATCACTGCGTGCCGTGACCAGAATGATGCCGAGGTATTCATCGTGGGCGCGCAGCTCGCGCGCCAGTTCCAGGCCGTCCTTGCCGGGCAGACCGACATCCAGCAGTACCAGCGCGATGGGCTGTGCCGCAATGGCGCGCCACATTTCAGCGCCGTTGGTGGCCGTGAATACCTTATAGTCTTGTGCTTCGAAATAATGTTGTAGACGCGTACAGGCAACCAGGTCGTCATCAACAACAAGCAAATTGGGGATATCCGGATTCATGCCATCCATGACCAGGGGTTATGCGTCAGGGCGACCCCCACGATGTAGAAGAAGATGAGGACGGCGACCACGGCGGCCAGAGCACGTGCATGGGGTGTTCGGCCCCTCCGGATTGCCACCATGCCAATGGCAATGTAGAGCAGCAGCGCGATGATCTTGGCGCCTATCCATGCCTGCCAGGGCCCTATCCAGATGGCGAGCAGGACGCCGCATACCAGCAGGATGGTGTCAATGATGTGGGGCAGCACCCGAACCAGGCGTGTTTGCAGCAATGCGTTTTCAGTGACGGACCACCATGCCCGTATCATGAAGAACAGAATGCTCAGGACAGCACTGGTGACATGCAGATGTTTGATTGCGTAGTAAGTCATGACGATCCGTATTATATCTGGCTGGAAAGAGCGGCACACAGGCCTTTTGCGTCAGTGTAACGATTTATCCCAGATGGGTAGCGGATGGCTGCTTTTCTGTGGTGGGCATGTTGGTGAGACCCGTGATGATGCCGCAGTCGGGAACGGGTTGCGTGGTGGCGCAACGGCGCCGCAATGCCTTGAGCTGCCGGCGCAGCTGTTCAAGTTCGTTGAGACGGATGTCAACGTGCTGGATATGGTCATCCAGCAGTTGATTGACCGGCTCGCAACTGTCATGCGGCTGATCCATGAACTGCAGCAACGAGCGGATTTCGTCGTGCGTCATGTCGAGATTGCGGCAGTTGCGGATAAAGCGCAATCGTTGCAGGTGCCAGTCGTGGTACTTGCGGTAGTTGCTCTCGGTGCGTCCGGGTTCGGGCAGCAAGCCCTGTTTCTCGTAAAACCGTATGGTTTCGGTGCCGCAATGGGCACGACGTGCCAGTTCGCCTATTCGCATGATGATTCCTTGGTTTGACCTTGTAGCTACTTTAGGGTGTCTACTTGCCTTATGCAAGTGTTGAAGGAGAGGACACGCATGCTGGAAAGATCCTGCCAATCGTCTCAGGGTGCTGATCACGGTCACGACCATGATCACGAGGATGGTCATGATCACAGCCACAGTCATGGCCACGACCACGGTCATGACCACGATAGTGAGCCGGCCCCGTCCCTGAAGGAGCTGGAGCCCGCCCGTGTGGAGGGCGACACCAGTACCACGCCCTTGCGCATTCTGCAGATGGATTGCCCCACTGAAGAAGCCCTGATACGCAAACGTCTGAAAAGCGTGCCACAAGTGCTTGATGTCCAGTTCAACCTCATGCAACGGGTGCTGACTGTTCGGCATACCACAGGTGCCCTGGATACCGTGCTTGATGCCCTGAGAACCATCGGCTTTACGCCCGAGCTGCCTGATGAGCAGGGTCGACTGGAACCTGCCGCCGTCACAGGCAAGCCCGGATCATGGTGGCCGCTGGGGCTTGCCGCAGCTTGTGCGCTGCTGGCCGAGCTTGCACACGCCTGGTCGGGGCCGGCATGGATGACGCTCGGTCTTTCCCTGATTGCAGTGGCGATCAGTGGGCTTGGTACCTACCGGAAGGGGTGGGTGGCGATTCTGAGTCGCAACCTCAATATCAATGCCCTCATGAGCATTGCCGTCACGGGCGCGCTGTTATTGAAGCAATGGCCCGAAGCCGCCATGGTGATGGTGCTGTTTGCCATTGCCGAGCGCATTGAAGCCCATTCTCTGGATCGTGCCCGACAATCCGTGGCAGAACTCATGGAAGTGGCCCCGGATACGGTGACGCTTGTCCAGCCGGACGGCAGTCTGATCATACAGCGTGTGCAGGCGATCGTGATCGGGCAGCGGATCCGGGTACGGCCAGGCGAACGCATTGGTCTGGATGGCCAGGTCGTGGCGGGACATTCCCAGGTCAATCAGGCGCCCATTACCGGCGAAAGCCTGCCGGTGGAAAAATCGCCGGGCGACACGGTATTTGCCGGCTCCATCAACGGCATGGCCGAGCTGGATTATGAGGTCACTGCGGCTGCGGACGACACCATGCTGGCGCGGATCATTCATGCGGTTCACGATGCCCAGGCGCGCAAGGCACCCATTCAGCGATTCATTGATCGTTTCGCACGAATATATACTCCCGCTGCCGTCGGGGTTGCACTGTTGGTGGCTGTGATCCCACCCCTGCTATTCGGCCAGTCATGGGCAGAGTGGCTCTACCGGGCGCTGGTGTTGCTGGTGATTGCCTGTCCATGTGCGCTGGTCATCGCCACGCCCGTCGCCGTGGTGAGTGCCTTGGGACTGGCGGCACGCAATGGTGTCCTTGTCAAGGGCGGGCGGTTTCTTGAACAGGCGCGGCATCTGAAGTTTCTGGCGCTGGACAAGACCGGTACCTTGACGACGGGTCGACCCAGCCTTGCGGAAATCGTTTGGCCGGATGGTGTGGCCGACTCTCATCTGTCTGCCGATAATGCTGATGTACGCCATGCCATGCTGGCCCACGCCCGTGCCCTGGCGGGCAGATCGGATCACCCCGTTTCCATGGCCATTGCAAACGGTCTGGACAGGCGGCAGATTGCGTCAATCAAATCCGTTGTTGTACAGGGCTTTCAGGCGGTCGCCGGGGGCGGCGTGCAGGCCCGGATTGATCAAGACACGTACTGGCTGGGGCAGTCCTCTTGGGTGGGACAGCAGCCCGGCTGCCCGCCCATGCCTGCCGGCTTCGTGCAGGCAGTGCAGGGCCTGCAAGAGCAAGGCGCAACCGTCAGTGTGCTGGCGGGCACCAATGGTCAACTGGTGGCATTTGCGGTCGCAGATACCTTGCGACCCGACGTGGCGGCTGCCATCAGACACCTGCAGGCCCTGGGTCTTCACGGTGTCATGTTGTCGGGCGACCATGCGGCCACCGTAAAGGCAGTTGCGCGGCAAGCAGGCTTGAGCGAAGCCCATGGCGGTCTGTTCCCTGACGACAAGATCCAGCATATTGAAAGACTCAAGGCGAAGGGGGTGACCGGCATGGTTGGCGACGGCATCAACGATGCACCCGCCCTCGCCTGCGCCGATATTGGTTTTGCCATGGGGGTGGTCGGAACGGACGTGGCGCTTGAGACCGCCGACGTCGCGCTGATGGAAGACGATCTCGAAAAAATCAGCTGGTTTGTGCGACTGAGCCAACGCACGCATCGGATACTGGTCGAGAACATAACGGTTGCCCTGGGACTGAAGCTGGTGTTTCTGGTGCTTGCCATCCTGGGTGTGGCGACCATGTGGATGGCGGTCTTTGCTGATGTGGGCGCCAGCCTGATTGTCCTGGCCAATAGCGTGCGGCTGCTGCGCAATCGCCCTGCTGATAGGCCAGATACCGTGCTCGTATAATGGCCTGATGTTTGCACTGACCGAATCATATCGTGCAGGCCTTTTCGGCCGCGCACACTGGATGCGCAACCTTGTTGCGGGCGTTATTGTCGGGATTGTGGCCCTGCCGCTGGCCATGGCCTTCGCGATTGCTTCGGGTGTCAAGCCCGAGCAGGGGTTGTACACGGCAATCATTGCAGGACTGGTGGTTTCCGTGTTTGGTGGAAGCCGGGTACAGATTGCAGGGCCAACAGGCGCCTTTATTGTCATCCTGTCGGGTATTGTGGCCCAGCACGGGGTGGACGGCCTGCAGATTGCCACCCTCATGGCGGGCGTCATTCTCATCCTGTTCGGCATTGCCCGGCTGGGCATCATCCTTAAGTTCATCCCTGCACCGGTCATTCTGGGCTTTACTGCAGGCATAGGGGTGATCATCTGGGTAGGGCAGTGGCCCGAGTTTTTTGGTCTGCCCGCCCCCGCAGGCCAGTATTTTCACCAGAAGTTCTGGCAGATGATGCGTACCTTCTCCCAGATTGACATGGCAACGACGGCGCTGGCCATGCTGTCGCTGTTTCTGGTTGTGCTGCCCACACAGGTGGCATTTTTGCGGCGTGTACCGGGGCCACTGATTGCACTCGTGGTGGTGACCCTCATCCAGGCCCTGGTTGGTTTTGAGTCCGTAGCCACCATTGGCAGCACCTTTGGTGAGATTCCTCGCGGGCTGCCCGCCTTTGCCTGGCCTGACATCACGCTGGATCGACTGGTCAGCCTGGTGGGTCCGGCGTTTGCCATTGCCATGCTGGGCGCGATCGAGTCCCTGCTTTCTGCGGTGGTTGCCGACAGCATGGCCGATACCCGCCATCACTCCAACCAGGAACTCATTGGCCAGGGTGCCGCCAACGTGCTGGCGCCCCTGTTTGGCGGAATTGCCGCTACCGGTGCCATTGCCCGTACGGCAACCAACATCCGGAGTGGCGGCAACAGTCCGCTGGCCGGCATCATTCATTGCCTGACACTGGTGATCATTATCCTGGTGCTGGCACCGCTGGCCGCCTACATCCCTCTTGCCACGCTGGCTGCGGTCCTGTTTGTGGTGGCCTGGAACATGAGCCAGCCGCGCCAGGTCATCCTGATGCTCAAGCGTGCGCCGCGAGCCGACAGCACCATTCTCATGGCCACATTCCTGCTGACGGTCTTTGCTGATCTTGTCGTGGCCGTCAATATTGGTGTGGTACTGGCCATGCTCCATTTCATGAAGCGCATGTCCGAAAGCGTGGTCGTGCGGCGTCAGAAGCCGGTCGAGTTGCGTCGCGAACTGGCCGACCGGGATTTCGCCGTGTGGCCGGAAGACCTGGCCGTCTATCAGCTTGAGGGGCCATTCTTCTTTGCCGGCGTGCAGGCCCTGCAAGAAGCCATCAAGGCCGCCGGCCCGGACCCGAAAACCGTGATCGTCCGCTTTGGACGGGTTCCCTTTATTGATGCCACGGGCTTGCAAACGCTGGAAGACGTCATGCTGACGTTGTCTGGCCGGGGCGTGCGCGTCATGATGGTCGAAGCCAATGATGTGGTCGAGCGCAAGCTGACGCGCATGGGCTTGCCACAGCGCCTGGGCAGGCACAGCCTGCTGCCGGATCTGGCCTCGGCCATGGCCTGGCTGGAACACGCATCAGGGGAGCGGCATCCTGCCGCCGAGCCGGTCTGATCAGAACTCGGCCTGAGGAAACTCCGAGTCTTTCATGAACAGGTAGCGGATGGCATCAACCAGCCCCGCCAGGACAGCCACCGGTGGAAAGAACCACAAGACGATCAGAAACACCAGGCCCCAGCCGATCTGGCCCAGATAGAACCGGTGCGCACCCAGCCAGCCCAGAAAGATGGCCAGGACAATGGCAATCTTTCGATTGGTGTTGGGTTGTTTCAGTTCTTCGGCTTGAGTGTGCAGTATCCAGTAAGTAATGGGCGCGGTCAGAACCAGCGCAATCACGACCTTGGTGGCATGCGTGATCATGTATTCCCGGATGGCATGGTAGACATCGGAAAAGTTGTAGATGATGAGACCGGTCAGGTGGGATATCCACGCAAACAGCTGTTGGGCCACGCCCTCGCCAAAGGTCAGGGCGACCAGGATGATCAGAAAGACCGCAACGGCCAGTACAATTTTTTGCAGCATGATGAAAGGATTCCAGAGTTGTGTTTATTGCGCGCAGGCTTGTCTGACGGCATGTTGCCATTCTGACAGGCGTCCCTCGGCCTGTTCGCGCGACAGGGCTGGATGAAACGTGCGTTCCGGTTGCCATTGGTGGGCCAGCTCCTGCTTGTCAGCATAGATGCCGGCAGCCAGGCCCGCCAGCCAGGCAGCGCCCAGTGCAGTGGTTTCAACGTTGGTGGGCCGAATCACCGGGATGCCGAGCAGATCTGCCTGAAATTGCATGAGAAAATCATTGACGCTGGCTCCCCCATCGACGCGCAGTTCGCGCAACGGTTGGGTGCCGCGAGCCATGGCGTCCTGGCTCATGGCCTCAAGCACCGATGCACTCTGAAAGGCAATGCTTTCCAGGGCCGCACGGGCAATGTGGGCCAGGGTGGTGCCCCGGGTAATGCCGGTAATCGTGCCCCGCGCATCGGGCTGCCACCATGGTGCGCCCAGGCCGGTAAAGGCCGGAACAAACATGACGCCGCCCGAATCCGGAACAGTAAGGGCCAGCGTTTCGATCTCGTGGCTCTGTCTGACCGCATTGAGTTCGTCACGCAGCCATTGCACTACGGCGCCGCCAACAAACACGCTGCCTTCAAAGGCATATTCGGCTGCGGAAGACGTCTGGGCAGCTGGCGTGGTGAGCAGGCCGTGTTGCGACAGGCTGAATGATGCCCCGGTATTCATCAGCATGAAGCAGCCTGTGCCGTAGGTGTTCTTTGCCATGCCGGGCTCAAAGCAGGCCTGGCCAAAGAGGGCGCTTTGCTGGTCGCCAGCCACTCCCATGATGGGGATGGCACGGCCCAGCACGTCCGGATCCAGATCACCAAAATGTGCCGAACTGGGCAGCACTTCCGGAAGCACCGAGGCGGGGATGTCCAGCGCCTCGAGCAGATCAATGTCCCACACGTTGGCGTGAATGTTGAACAGCATGGTGCGAGCCGCATTGCTGATATCAGTCACGTGTCGCCGGCCACCGGTGGCCTGCCAGATCAGCCAGCTGTCAATGGTGCCAAAGGCAAGCTTGCCCTGATCTGCCTGCTTGCGTGCTGCCGGAACGTGATCCAGCAGCCATTTCAGCTTGGTGGCCGAAAAATAGGGATCAATGCGCAGGCCGGTGCGTTGCGTGACCATGGCTTCCAGCCCCTGGTCCCGTAGTGTCTGACAAAGCGGCTCCGTGCGCCTGTCCTGCCAGACAATGGCGTTATGGTAGGGCGTGCCGGTCTCCTTGTCCCAGATGACGGTGGTTTCACGTTGATTCGTCAGGCCCACTGCAGCAATCTGATCCGCGGCCACACCGGCATGCTGTAATGCCTGTCTTGCCGTATCGCGCTGTGTTTGCCAGATTTCAGTGGCGTTGTGTTCGACGCGTCCCGGATGTGGGTAGATTTGTGCAAAATCCTGCTGGGCCGTGCCGATTGCGCGGCCGGATGTATCAAATACAATGCTGCGCGTGCTGGAGGTACCTTGGTCAAAGGCAAGCAGATAGGTCATGAGGACAGGCTCGTGAAAAGAGTACACAGTGAGTGTAGCGGGCAGGGTATTGGCACGACAACTTTTGCACTGTTTTAAACTGTCAGCTTCAAAGATTGTATTCAAGCCTGTCATGTCGTCTTCTTCCACGTCCATGCCCATTCAACGATCCGCCTTGCTGGCACAATTGTCAGATGGTCGCGTATTTGATCTGCTGATCATTGGCG
>Ga0079226_10001763_pt1 | contig 16636 bp, 19 predicted proteins | sample Poulit2014_FD_76345 | JGI IMG/M metagenome (GOLD analysis project Ga0079226, IMG submission 76345) | Agricultural soil microbial communities from Georgia to study Nitrogen management - Poultry litter 2014 | ecosystem: Environmental > Terrestrial > Soil > Agricultural land | place: USA: Georgia...
ATTAAGACAAATAGAGAAGTAAAGGAAAAACAAAATAGAAGAAATAATACCGGTTGAGGAGAACAAGTGAATGAAAGTAAAAGAATTAATTAAGGAATTATCTTGTTTTGATGATGAAGATGAAATTTTAGCTTATCTTTATGACGAAGATACGGATATTGAGTATGAGTGCGATTTAAAAGTGGATGTGGATAGAGATATAGAACCTTTGTTGATTTTAGAAGAAATTGGGAGATATTAAAATGAAGGTTAAAAACCAACCATTTGCAATTGTAGAATAATTTAAAATAAAAAAAAGTTGCAAATCAAAAACCAAAGTGCTATAATTGATTTATGGATAAGACATCCATTAACAATTAAACTACCTTTATTTATTGTTGTTGGATAACTGTTTTATTGATTACATTTTCAGTTATCCAACATATATAAAATTATAATTTAAAAGTATAAAGATGTTGCAAAGAAAAAACCTCTATTAATATATATTTTTCGGATAATCATTATTATTTTATTTTTTTAAATTCATTACAAAACTAAGCAACTACAATTGGCAAAAAAACTTGCAGTAATTTGCAACATCTTTATACATTTAATAAAGGGTATAATATCATAAATTTACTTACTTTAAAGCAAGGTATATTAATTTATACCTTGCACATCTCTATCAAAAGGGGTTGGCAATAGTGAAGTGATTAAATATTTAAAATAAACAATGTATAAAAGTAAAAAAATAAAAACGGATGATATTAAAAAAATAAAATGAAATTTTTATTATATCTCTACATTTTAAAATACTAATTATTTATAATCAAACAATGCTATATCTAAGATTTAAAATTCATAAATAAAAAACTACAAAAAATAATTATGATAGAGTATAAAGTAGTAAATTATGAAATGTTAAAAAAGCACAAAATAAAAAATACCACATGATGCAAATAATAAAAAAGGATGTGAATATCACATACACTTTTTTCTATACACGCATCATGTGGTATTTTTATGTTATAATTAAATTGATTGATAAGTAAAGAAAATCAAAGGAAATCAAAGAAAAGGAAAGATAAAACAATGAAAAAGATAAATAAAGAATATTTAAAAAACTTATTCACAAATGCAATCAAAGATGAAAAAGATATAATATTATTAATTGATTGCAAGGATATAAACATGATTGATAAAATGGTAGTAAAAACAAGTGATTTACAAAGTACATTGGACTATATATTGGTAAACTATGATGATGGATTAAAATCACTTGAAAATAGGCAAATTCAGATAATAGATGCAACTGTAAAAAAAGGACAGTATAAACATCTAAAGGGTGATGAACGATTTAGAAGAAAAAGGGGGTAATTACTATATAAAAAACGGTGGTGATAAGATGGCAAAGATAGATAAAAATAAACATGGTAAAGAATTTAAAGACCAATGGGAACAGATAGAAAAGAAAAAGGGTTTTACTATTTGTGGAGCAAAGACAGGCAAAGGCACACCGTGTGCAAAGCCAAGTGGATGGGGTACAAATCATGTTGGTACAGGTAGATGTAAATTACATGGTGGAGCATCAACAGGGGTTCGAGGCAATCAGAACGCAAGAAAACATGGATTATACTCAAAATATATACCACCAGAAACAGTTGAAATGGTAAATGATTTGCAAGGTGAAACGGTCGCAGATATATTACTAAAGGGTATCAGATTACAATTTGCAAAGATTATCCAGATGCAAAGATATAACGATTATGAAGATAGCACAAAAACAACGATACTTGAAATTGATGAAAATGTGCAAGGTGATAAATTTTCTCAAAGACAAGCAATTGAGAAAACAACGGAAACAGAAAAAGGCTATCAAGTACAATCGGAATTATTAAAAACACAATCAAAGGCATTTGGAACACTAGCAAATATGATAAGACAATACAATCTATTAATCACAGAAAAAGATTTAAATGATTTACAAATTGCACAGATTGAAAAAATCAAGGTGGATATAGAAAAAACAAAATTTGATATGGGTGCAAATGATGTTGATGATGTTGATGCTATAAAATCATTTATTGATGCAACAAGATTATCAGATGATGATGCAACAAAATTATTTGATGGTACAGATGATGATACAGATGATGATATGGATGATGATATGGATGATGATATTTAAATGAGAATTAAAAGAAATAAAAAGAAATTTAAATTTGCAAAATTTAGCAATCAACAAAAAAGATTGATGTACTATTGGCAACATCCAAAATTTAAAAAATGCAACGGGGTAATTGCTGATGGTTCAATTAGAAGTGGTAAAACTATTGCAATGATTTGTGGATTTATGATGTGGTCGCAAACATTTAAAAACGGTACATTTATGATTGTTAGTAAATCCATGGGGGCATTAGAAAAAAATGTATTAGAACCATTATTCAAAATATTGAATGCATGGAATTGGCAATATAAATATAATGCAACCAAGCATTTTATAGAAATAGGCACAAACACATATTATTTATATGGAGCAGTCAACGAAAGGTCGCAAGATGTATTGCAAGGGTTAACATCTTATGGAGTATTTGCAGATGAAGTTGCTTTATATCCTAAAAATTTTGTAAATCAAATGATAGGTAGATGCAGTGTAGATGGGGCAAAAATATGGATGAATTGCAATCCTAGACAACCATCACATTATTTTAAAAAGGATTTTATAGATAAAACAAAAGATAAAAATTTTATGTATTTACATTTTGTAATGGATGACAATCTAACATTGTCAGACGATAAAAAAGAGCAGTACAAAAAAATGTTTAGTGGGGTATTTTATCAACGGAACATATTGGGGCAATGGGTCAATGCAGATGGATTGATTTACAAAGAATTTGCAAATAATTTAAAATCTTATATTGATGATGATGATGTTATTAATCAACAATACGAAAAAATAAATATCGGGGTCGATTTTGGGGGTACTAATTCATATCACGCATTTGTATGTACAGGATTTGCAAACAATTTTAAGAATATAAATGTATTAAAATCGGAGCGACAAAAACCACAAGACATTGATTTGCTATGCAAACAACTTTATAGATTTGTAATATCATGTATAAATGATTTTGGGCAAATAGATTGTATATATTGTGATAGTGCAGAACAGGTTATAATTAGAAGTATAAGAAATTATTTTACATCTAAGGGATTGGATATTGAAGTTGCAAATAGTAGAAAAAGACAAATCATGTACAGGGTACAAGCTACTAATATTATGATTGCAAGGCAACAATTAAAATTAAGCACAGATGCAACAACATTAAAAGATGCATTAGTTGGTGCAGTTTATGATAATAAAAACACAGATACAACAGAAGATAAAAGATTGGATGATGGTACAAGTGATATTGATACATTAGATGCATTTGAATATACATTTGAGAATGATATTGAAAAGATAATTGATGCATTTGATAGTGATGATACCATTGAAGATGACTACCAATCATTTTATGAAATATTTATATAAAGGGGCAATAAAATGGAATTTGATACAGTGCAAAAAGTTGATAGGTATAAAGTACAAGATGATGCAAATTATTGGTATAACTATGATGATGTTGACAGTTTATTGAATAATACAAAAGACTTAAAAAACATTATTATTAATTTTTATAATTCACAGATACCAAGGTTAAAGATGCTTGAATTTTATTCATTAGGAAAAAACACAGGCATATTATATAAAGATAGGGCAGAAAAGGACAAAATAGATTTAAAGGCATCACATGATTTTGGGGGATATATATCTACATTTAACACAGGATTCTTATTTGGCATACCAATCAAAGTTGAAAAAGATATATCAATGCTAGATGATGAAGATAACACAAATGATATTTTAAAAGAAATTAACCAACAAAACGATTTGGATACATTAAATAGTGAATTGGGATTTGATTGCAGTAGATTTGGAAGAGCATTTGAATATCATTATAGAACTTTAGAAAATGGGCAAGTAATTGATAAAATTGCATTGTCAAGTGTTTTTAAAACATTTGGTATATATGATAATACAATTGAGCATAAACCTATATGTATGTGTAGAGTACCACAGATTAAAAAAGATGGTAAAACTTATTTAAGATTGCAATTATTCACAGATAAAGAAATAATAATTTTTAACGATACAGATATAAATGATATTGAACTAACTATCAAGGAAAGACAAAATCATTTTTACAACGGAATACCAATTATTGAATGGAAAAATAATAGATTTAGGACAGGGGATTTTGAAAATGTATTATCTAGTATAGATTTATATGATGCATCGCAAACTGATACGGCAAATTACATGGCAGATATTAATGATGCTTTACTTGTAATATCGGGGGATATTGATATATCAGGAAAGGCAGTTAAAAATTACAAAATGCAAAAAAGTAAAAATATGCTACTATTAAAATCTAGCAAATCAATAGATGGCAAAGCATCACCAGTCAATGCAGAATACATATATAAGCAATATGATGTGCAAGGAAGTGAAAGCTATAAAAAAAGACTAGAAAATGATATCCATAAATTTACACACACACCTAACCTATCAGATGAAAATTTTTCACAAAATCAATCAGGGGTCGCAATGGAATATAAATTATTAGGTATGCAATTAAAAAGGGCAGAAAAAGAAACAATGTATAAAAAAGCATTAAAAGAAAGATATAGATTAATCAGTAATATCAGAACAACTCTAAAGGATAAAAAAACATTTGATGCAAATGCTTTAAAATTTACATTTACACCTAGAATACCGACAGATATTTGGAATGAAATAAAGGCATTTGTAGATTGTGGGGGCGAAGTATCACAAAAAACACTAAGGAGCAATGCAACATTTATTGAAAACAATGAAGATGAAGAAAAACAAATCAAGTTGGAAACAATTAATGAATTTAATCAATATACAGACAATAAAAATGCAATTGACTACAAGAGCATTACAGATTATCTTATAGAAATGGATAACGAAGATAAACAAAGATAAACAAAGATAAACAAAGATAATTGCAACAATTGTATTAAATAAAAAACTAATATATAATAAATGTGTGGGGGCAAATGTGAGGATATCAAAATACAATAAAAAAGCATCCATGAAAGCAAATAAATTAAGAATGCAAAGAGAAAAGCAATATATAAAATCATTTAACAAAATATATAATCAGGTTATGGATGATATAGAAAATGAAATATATAAATACGCAACAAAATATGCACAAGAAAATGAGATATCAATAGGACAAGCAAGGCAATTAATTAATGTTAATATTGATGGTCCATATAAGATAACAAGATTGCAATTATTACAAAATAATATATTTGATGCGTTTACTCAAAATATGATACAGGAAAACACAAAAGCAAAAAATCATTTTTATAATGAGATGTTAGAAACAATGGATGATTTAAAAATATTGTTGGATATGAATGTGCCAACAACAAAAAGAATTATGATGCAATTTGATAGTATTATTAATGCAGAATATAAAGGACTAACATTTGATGATAGGTTATGGAAAAACCAACAAGGCTTAAAAAATGTATTGGATAATACTATATACAAATCAGTTATAGTTGGAAAAAATCCAAAGACATGGGCAAGTGATTTAATAAAAGAAATAAACAAAGATGTTGGCAATTATAGATATATATCTAATAGATTGGCAATCACAGAAACAACAAGAGTTGTTACGGATGTGCAAGTAAAATCATTTGTGGAAAGTGGTTTTGATGCTTATATTTTCAATCCATTACCCAATGCCTGTGAAAAGTGCATACCATTAAAAAACAAGATTATACCAATAGATAAAGCAGTACAAGGAGTTAACAAACCACCAATGCATCCATTTTGTAAATGTGCAATAAGTGGTTACAAGCTAGAATGGGCAAAAGAAGATGGAGAAACGCATTTGATATATTAATCAATTGTGGATAACTATGTGCATAACCTTTACAAACATTGACATATCAACATTAATCATTGTGGATAACTATGTGGATAACTACAATGATTAATGTTAAATATAGATATATCTATCAAATAACCAATACATTATGTTATAAAAAGATTTGGCAAAAAAATAAAGTGATACAACACTAAAAAAAGGAGCAAACAAAATGGCAGATTTAGATAATACAATAAAAGACCAGGACAATCCAAAGGATAATCCAAAAGACATACAGGACGATCCAAAGGACAATCCAAAGGACAATCCAACGGCAGATGATTTGATTAAGTTAACACAGGAAGAGTTAGACAAAACAATACAGGCAAGATTAGAAAGAGCGAACAAGCAACATCAAAAACAACTTGAAGAGTTAAAAGAACAAATGAAACTATCAACAATGGATGATGATGCAAAAGAAAAATATTTTCAATCAAGGAAAGATGAAGAACTTGAAAAATATAAACATAAGCTAAAAATGTATGAGTTAACAGAAATTGCAACAAGTGAATTATTACAAAAAAACATAAAGCCAACGGATGATATTATGCAAATTGTATTAAGTGAAGATGCAGAAACTACAAAACAGAATATTGAAATTTTTACAACTTTATTAAATGATAAAGTAAATGAAAAAGTAAAAGCAATATCAATATCCAATCCAATTGATGATGGAGTTGCAACGGTTAAAACAAACAATCAAGGCAATAGCATCAACGCAATGTTAAAGGATAAAAGAAAATTATAAACAATAGGAGTGTATAAAAACATGACAATTAATACAAAATTCAATCCCGACAATGTAATGGTATCGGAGGTTAAAGACGGCAAATTTACAGTTGAGCAAACAGAACTAATATTAAAGGATGTAGCAGATAAATCTCTAGTATTACAAATGGGTAAATTAGTAGATATGAACGGCAAAAATGAAAAAGGGTTCACAGTACAAACTGATGGAATTAGTGCATACTGGGTAAATGAAACTGAAAAAATTAAAACATCAAAGCCAACAATAGTACAAGCAACTTTAAAAGCACAAAAACTTGCAGTAATAATATTAGCATCAAGGGAATGCCTTGCATACAATTGGACAAGATTTTTTGACGATATGAAACCACAAATTGTTGATGCATTTTATCAAGCAATAGATGATGCAGTATTCTTAAATGTAAATAATCCATTTGCAAATTCTATAAAACAAGCATCAGACAACGCAAAAAATACAATTAAAGGTGATATAAATTATACAACGATATTAGATATGGAAGATAAATTATTCACTAAAAAAATCAAACCAAACGCATTTGTTAGTGCTATTCAAAATAATGGATTATTAAGAAAAGCAGTTGACAAAGATACAAAACTTACTATGCTAGACAGAGCAACAGGAACACTTGACAATTATCCTTTATTCACTCTAGCAACTGATAACACAGAAAAAGGTACTCTAATAGTTGGTGATTTTAACAATCTATACTATGGAATACCACATAATATTGAATTTTCTATATCAGAAGATGGAACTATATCAACAATCAAAGATGAAAACGGTGAACCAATCCACTTATTTGAAAGAGAATTAATAGCATTAAGGGCAACAATGGATATCGGAGTTATGCCAGTAAAAGATGATGCATTTTGTGTATTAGAGCCAAAGGAAGTTGTAGAAACAAAAACAACAAAATAGTAGGTGATTAATGAATGGACACATTGGACAAAATAGCATTATTAGTTGGTGGAAAAGACAATGTAAACATGGAGCAATTGCAGATAATTGTAGAAATCACAGAACAAAAGTTATTAACATATATCAAAAAAAGTTTAGATGATATTGATACAAGCGACTTAAAAAAAATACCATCAGAACTTAATTATATATTGGTAGAAACATCTATCATAAGATTTAATCAATTAGGCAATGAGGGAATGAAATCAATTAATCAAGATGGATTGGGTATATCATTTGATGAAAATTTATTTGATAAATATTTAGATGATATACTATGTTGGGGCAATCAATCAAGGTTAGGAAGTATAAAATTTTTATGATATACAACAAAAAAATCAAGCTAGTTAAAACAACAAATGCAGAATATGATGCAGATGTAGGGGCAATGGTAGAAAAAACTGATACATTAGATATAATTGCTAATGTATCAAGTTGTACCATTGAAAAAACTATGCATTTAACAAATGATATAAAATCTAATGTATTTACTTGCAGAACTCAAAGACTACTGAAAAACACATATGATTTTGCCTATATAATGGATTGCAACGGTGATAAAAAGAAATATGAAATCATAACTATTAAAAATTACAATAATAAATATAGCACTATTTATATAAAAGAAATTAAAGGATAGTATTATGAAATTATCAATCAAAGGCACAACAGATTTAAAAAGTAAAATAAAATCGTTGCAAACAACTGATGCGACAAAAGAAGTTGTAAAAAAATATGGGGCAAAGTTACAAGCCAAAGCACAACAAAATGCAGTATTTAGGGGGCATTATGAAAATAATGTATTTGTCAAGCCAACAGGGGCAACAAGACAATCCATAATGTTACACATTGAAGATGGGGGAGCAACGGCAAGGGTAACAGTAGGTACAGAGTATGCAATATTTTTAGAGTTAGGCACAAGATACATGGCATCACAACCATTTTTAAAGCCGTCATTTGATGCAGTAGTAGATGGATTTGTTGTTGATATTAAAAGGAGTATAACCAATGATTAAAAAGGAAAATCCCGAACAAATTATTTTTGATAAAATATACAAAACATCAAAAGGTCTAGGGTACAACACATATACCTATTTGCCAATGGATGATGTAAAATATCCATTTTTAACTATTGGTGAAACTCAACTATTGATTAAACCAACAAAATCATACATGATAGGTACTGTAAATATAACTTTACATCTATATGGTACAGTTCAAAACAGATTGCAATTAAGCAATATGCAACATGATTTAACAGATGCTATAAGTAAAATAAAATATAATGATAATGAGTTAAATTTTATTTTAAGGTACAAAGATATAGAGCATAGAATGATGCAAGATAATAGCACTAATGAAAGACTATATCATGCAATAACTTATTTAAAATTTGATGTATTATAAAGGAGATAGAATTATGCAACAAGCAATAATGGGTAAAGAAAAAATATTAATGTTTAGAAGATTAGCAGATACAAAAATAAAAAACGCATCAAAACTTGCTTTACAGGTAACACATACACTTAAATACGAAAGAGAACAAGACATCCAACAAACAAAAGATGGTGGAATTGTAATCGGTGGGGGTTTAGAGTGTGAACTTGAACTTGAAGCAGTATCAACAAGAGATGAATTAAATGAAATGCTAGAAAAATCAGTAATCAATGATGAAAAATTAGAATGTTGGGAAATTGATTTAAAAGCAGAAAAAGATGAGCAAGGCAGATATAAGGCTAAGTATATGCAAGGTAACTTGACAGATTGGGAAATACCATCAGATGTTGAAGAAGTAACCACATTAACAACTACATTTAAAATTGATGATAAGCCAAAAGATGGATATGCAACACTTACAGAAGAACAAGAACAACAAATAACATATGCATTTAGAGATACCACACCATATAAAGAAGAAGTATAAAACAAAATCAAAAGGATAAAGGATGCAAATGTGAGCATCCTTTATTTTTATATATCTTTATAAATGATATAATAACTATGTGGATAACTATGTGGATAACTATATGGATAACTAAAAAAGATGTTGACATACTAACATTAAATCCATGTGGATAACTATGTGGATAACTACAAAAAAAACAATAATCAATTTAAAAAGGAGCAATAAAAATGGCAAAAGCAAAAGAAATCAACGAAATAACTATAAACGGCAAGGAATACCCTATAAAATTTGGGTTAAGATTTATAAGGGAGTTAGACAAAATTTATAACATAGATGAAAAAGGGTTAAGATTTGGGGTTGGGTTAACAGTTATTGCACAAAGACTTGCAATGCTTGATGTTACAGTAATACCAACAATCATAAAGTTAGCACTATCAAAAGAAGATAGTAAAAATATAACAATGGAAATGTTGGATGAATGGGTAGAAAATCAAGATGATTTGGGTGCATTATGTGAAAATTTTATTATAAAGTTGGAAACATCCAAAGCGACAAAACCACAGATGGACAAAATGAAAGCAGAAATGAAAGCACAACTGAAAGAACAAGAGAAAAAAGAAAAAGAATTAAAGCAACAAAAATAAACCATGTTGATACCCTACCAACTAATTTAACTAGCAAAGAAGAATATGAATTGATTATAATTCAAGGATTAAGATATTTTGCATCAACAATTGAAGAAATTGAAGAATTGACAATTGATGAATATAATATCTATCTAAAAGCATCACAACTAAAAAAATTAGATAGGACAAAAGAATTAATTGAAAATGCATTTATTCAAAGAGCAATGAAAAGCACTAAGGATAAAAAAGGTACAATCCCAACTATAAAAAAAGAAATTGATTTAATAGATGCAAAAGCAATTGAAGATAAAATCTTATTTGGTGAAAAAATAGAACAACAAAAATACAATGAATTATTTATCATTGCAGAAAATCTTAAAGAATATAATCAACTAAAAAAGCAAAAAGATAATGGGGGGTAAAAATGGCAGATGAAACATATCAATTACAAGCCGTTTTAAGTGCCACAGATGATGGCTTTACAAGTCTATTTAATAAGGTAGAGAACTCTATTGACAAATTAGAAAACAAGCAAAATAGTGCAACGGCAACAACAAAAAAATTTGGAGTATCAGTTAAATCATTAGCAAGTTCATTTGGTATTTTAAAAATAGCAAGTGGAGTATTTAATACAATAGGTAATGCAATGGATAGTGCATTTTCTAGAATTGACACAATGGAACAATTTGACAGGACAATGGGAGTAATAATCGGGGATGCAGAAAGGGTTGAGAAATCAATTCAAAGCATCCTTGATACAACAGATGGAACGGCATACTCATTGGATGGATTTGCAAAAGCTTTACAAAAACTTGTAACATCAGGAACAGATATATCACTTGCAGAAAAATCATTGAAATCATGGGGGGATGCAGTCGCATTTTATGGGGATGCATCGCAACAATCATTTGATGGGGTCGCAGATGCATTATCTAAGATGGCAACAAAAGGCAAAGTGGATATGGAACAATTGGGCAGATTGATGAATAACGGAATACCAGTTGTTGATATTTACGCAAAAGCCGTTGGGAAATCAACAGAAAGTGTTGCATCAGATATATCAAAGGGAAAAATATCAACGCAAGAATTTATGGAAGTAATGGACAAGGCATTTATAAACGGGGTTGATGGATTTGCATCCATTGAAAATTCAGCAAAAAATGCAGGTGCTACATGGAAAACTACATTTTCAAACATGAAATTTGCAATGGCAAGGGGAGTAACTGAAATAATTAAATCGACAGATAAAATGGTACAATCATTTGGATTTGAAGATTTGAGAAGTCAATTCAAAGCAATTGGAAAATTTGGAGAAAATCAGTTAAAAAGCATTGCAAAAGCAATTGATATAATCGGTGATAGTAGTATAACAACACAACAAAAAGTATCAATGATTAAAGAGCAATTAAAAGGTTTTATCCCTATTTTATCATTAATTGCAACATATCAAACAATAGTATTTGCATCACCTTTATTGGATTTATATCACTCAAAAACGCAAAAGATATTGAACGGTTTATCTAATGATTTGAAAAAAGTTACAATGCAAGTTAAAGAAAATTATAAAGCATGGCAACAATTAGCAAGTACAAAATTAAATGATTTAAAATTGAACGCATCCAATTTTTTAGATGATAAAGGAATTACATCAAAAATTAATTCAATTACTAGCAAATTAAAAAATATCAAAATACCAAAAATGGACATACTAAGTAATAAATTTTCAATAGGTAAAGATATGTTAAATTTAAACATGGAGAATTTAAAATTTGATGTATCAAGATTTTTCGACACAAGCAAAGTTGGGCAAAAATTAAGTGGAGTTAGTGCAACAGTTAAAAATGTTGGTGGTCAAGTTGGTAATATTTTAACGGCGACAACTCAAAAAGCATTTGCACAAATGAAATCAATGATAAGTTTAGGCATGAAATTAATCAATCCTATGGCATTAGTAGGGGTTGTATTAATGGGTATGGGTATTTTATATAATCAATTTGGTACACAGATAAACGCATTTTTAAATGTTGCAAAAAATAGTGGGGTACAAATTATAACTCAATTTGCACAGGGTATTGCGTCAGAAATACCAACATTATTAAGCTATGGGGTTGCACTACTAACACAACTTGCACAAGTAATTGCAATTAATTTACCTACACTTATAACGCAAGGGGTTGCAATCATTAATGCATTAATTCAAGGATTGGTGCAAAACATGGATGCAATAATAAATAGTGCAGTCATAATACTAGCATCATTGATTGATGGGATAATGCAAAATTTACCAACAGTTGTATTAATGGGTATGCAACTATTATTAGGATTAGTACAAGGCATCATGAGTAATTTAGATACAATCATGATGGCAGTATATCAGATTTTAAGTAATTTTATAGATGCAGTTAGTGAAAATTTACCACAAATTTTGTCAACAGGTATGCAGATATTACAATCTTTAATTCAAGGGATAACGGATGCACTACCTATTATAATTATGATTGTTGCAATGATTTTATCAAAATTTATTACAACAATAATTGAGAATTTACCACAAATAATGATGATGGGGTTACAATTAATACAATCATTAATCCAAGGGATTGTGGAAAATTTACCATTAATTATAAGTGCAGTTATACAACTAATTGGTACAATCATTACAACGATAATTGAGAATTTACCACAAATATTGATGATGGGCATAGAGATATTGAAAACTCTAGCAATGGGGATATTACAAGCAATACCACAATTTTTATTAGGAGCATTTGAAGGAGTAAAGGGTGCATTTTCAAACTTTAAAAATTGGATAAAAGGAAACAATGAAGAAGTAAAAGAAAATAATTCTCAAACACTTGAAACAATGGCAACTGATACAAGTGCAAAATATTCACAAATGAGCCAACAGGCAACAATATCAACATCAGAACTTGCAAATAATGTTGGATTATACATGGGTCAAGCAAAAGATAACATGATGTTAAATACAACAGAAATGGCAACAAATACAAATGATGCATTTACAACTATTGGAGCAACAGGAACAACAGAAATTGATGCATTGACTAATGGAGTATCAAACCAATTTTCAAACGCAAATTCAAGTGTTGGGGCATCCACAGAACAAATGGCATCAAGTGTTGAAAATAATGTATCAAGGATTAATGCATCTATGGTATCGGGGGTATCAGATGCAACAAATCAGATAACAAGTAATTTTAATCAGATTAATGCAATTGTAGGCAGTACAATGCAAAATATCGCAAACGCAACAAGTACAGGCACAAACGCAATGGCAAGTGCAATGGCAAGTGGATTTAATAGGGCAGTTGCAGTTGTTAACACATCATGCATAAGCATATCAAACAGATTAAACAATTTAGCATCAAGCACATACTCAATTGGATATAATTCTGGTTTAGGATTTAACAACGGTCTAGCATCAACGCAATCAAGAATATTAGCAACGGCAGATAGGATTGCAAATGGAGTTATAAATAAAATGAATAATGCATTGAAAATCGGTTCACCATCAAGAAAATTATATAAAACAGGTGCATGGAGTGGTCAAGGCTATAATTTAGGACTACAAAGCGAATATGGGTCTATTATGGACACTACGGCAACAATCACAAATGGAGTCATGAACAACTTTAATAATATGGGTGCAATTGGAGTTAAAAGCACAAAAGCAACACAATCATTTGCATATACCACAACAAGCAAACAATCAGAAACAAAGCAACAACCATTGATTGTATATGCAACATTTGATGGGGTTACATATCAAGCATTTGCAGATGATATATACAACAAAGGAAAACAAAACAAAGATTTTAATTTAAAATTTACAAGAAAAAAATAACAAGATAAAAGGATGTGGGCAACTATGTATGAATTTGTAGATACAAATCAAAGTAGTTACAACTTAATATCAAGTATCGCAACAAAAATTGATGATGTGGTACTTGACACATCCATTGTTGGTTTTAAAACATTGGATGTAACAGGGCATGAAATCACAGGGCAAGAGATTGATATATTGCAAGATGTAAAAGATATGGAAACAGGAATTATAACAAACTCAAGATTTAACAATAAAGAAATAAGAGTAAAATTTTTAATTTTTAGTGAAAATCAAGGCGACCATAGAAACGCATTTGAACGATTAAATGCAATTCTATACAATTCAAGATTTTATGGTGCAAAATTATCATTTAAAGACAATCCAAAATGGTATCATTTTGCATATTTTAAAGATATAGAAGATTTAAAAATATCACCAAAAGAAAATAAAGCAGTCGGTACACTTGTATTTATATCACCATCACCATTTAAATATTCAAATGGTAGAACATTATATTTAAATAATAAAGTATCAGAATATCAAGGAGATGGATATTATCAATTAAAAGGTGGAACAACATCACATCCACATCCATTTGAAATTGATTATATTTACATAAAAAACACAGATAAAAATGTTGACTTTATAAACTTTAATAATCAGATAGAAATTAAAACAGAAGATGTATTTGAACCAAGATTTGATGAAATAATAATTTATCCTAACCAATGCAAAGTGGTAAATAATCAAGGATTAAATATAAGTGGTAGAATATCAGAAAAATCAACATTTGATATTAATATCAAGTGGGGCAATGCAATATATTTATATCCAAGTGATTTAGAAGTTGAAATTTTCTATAAAGAAAGGATGTTATAAATGTTATTATATTGCTATGATAAAAAGGGAGAACAAGTTATATCTATATTTGATAATAAAAATATAATACAAGCGACCGACACAAAAAGCATTGATGGAGAATATACGGCACACTTTACAATCAAAGCAACATCAATATCAAGTGATAGAGCAGATTTTCAAAGATTGAATGCAATATTTGAGTGTGGATATTTTGCCTATGTAGATGTAGAAGATTATCAAGAGATAACAACAGATAAAGGAAAATTAAAAGGCAATAATATTTTAAGATATAAAACAACAAAAATATCTAAAGATATTGATGGTAATTTTAATATTTATGGAACGCATCAATTTTTTTATGATATGGATGTTGCAGAACCTATCAGAAAGTTTTTAACCAATCCACATTTTCAAGAAAATCCAACATTGAGTGATACAAGCTTAAAAACATTGTTAAGGTTAACAGTAAAACCAAGTAATTGGACAGATATATATATGCAAAATAAAATCGGTGGTGGTAACTGTGGTGATGATTTAACAAAGATTGTTGATTTTGAATATATATCAAAATTAGATGCATTTTATGAAATTATGGGGGGCAGTTATTGGGTAAACCCAATTATTTTAAGCGAAAAAGAAAAAACCTCGATGAATGATAATAGTTTTATCAAAGTTATGCAAGTATATCAACCATACTTATTAACATCAGATGAACTTATATTTGAAACGGGATTGAACTGTGGAGCATTTGAAGTTGACAATGATATAACAAATTCATATAGTTGTTATTTACCAATTGGAGCAGAAACAATGGATGGTAATATATTAACTTTAAAGGGATGGACAGGAACATATAGGGGTGTGGAAAAAAGAAAATAATGTGTCCATTCTACAAGCAGAGCGATGGAATGAAGTGTTGGCACGTATGTTGGAATTGGGAGAGGAAGCCGATATGAGCGAAACTTTTATTTTGAGGTTGTATAAAGCGATTCATCAAGAATCTATAAATCATCAGAATAAAATAATCAATAAATAAGTATGAAAGGAGTAGTATATAAATCTACTGGAAGTTGGTACTTGGTAAAAGGTGACGATGGTGAGATGTATAAAGCCAGAATACGTGGTAGATTCCGTATAGAAGGTATTCAAAGCACTAACCCCGTTGCGGTTGGCGATAAGGTGATTTTGAAAAAGCAAGAGGGGAACGAAAAAGTACAAGCAGTGATTGTGGGGATTGAAGATCGTGATAATTATATCGTTCGTAAATCGGTGAATCTTTCACATCAAAAACATATTATAGCATCGAACATAGATCTTGCTTTTTTGTTGGTTACGGTTGCGGGACCCGTTACTACGCCAGCATTTATCGATAGATTCTTGGTAACGGCAGAAGCCTATAGGATAAAAACCATTTTGCTATTTAATAAAATAGACTCCTATAACGAAGAGCAACTAGATGAGGTGCGGTATCTTTCTGGGATGTATACTGAAATTGGATATACTTGCATTGAGATATCGGCTACGACCGGAAAGAATATCGATAAGGTAAAGGAGCTAATGCTTAATAAAACCAGTCTGTTCTCTGGACATAGCGGGGTAGGGAAATCTACTTTGGTCAATGCTTTACAACCTGGTTTGGATTTAAAAACCTCCAATATTTCCACTATTCACAACCAA
>Ga0079226_10001764_pt1 | contig 16636 bp, 15 predicted proteins | sample Poulit2014_FD_76345 | JGI IMG/M metagenome (GOLD analysis project Ga0079226, IMG submission 76345) | Agricultural soil microbial communities from Georgia to study Nitrogen management - Poultry litter 2014 | ecosystem: Environmental > Terrestrial > Soil > Agricultural land | place: USA: Georgia...
CCACGGCCATTTAAACCGCTTCGTCGTTTTTTCAAAATATACGTCCGGGATTTTCGTGGAGCAAGTTTTTTAAGAAATCGTTTAATGGAGACGGCATCAACAGATGAGGTACGCACGTTGCTCGATGATTATGAGAAATATGTCGCTTTGAAACAATAAACTTAATGTAAGACGCTTAGCTTTAATTAATGCTACTGAAAATTTAAAGGGCATTTACGCTATGCTAGGTAGGTGATATAAAATATATAAGTTTAAGCTTGGCAAATGCTTGACAAAAAGGGGTATAAAAGCGTAAAAATAGGATCGGGCTTATTTATATAAAGCAAGTATGTTTGTTTTTAACTGATGATCAAATTGTATGTTCTTCTCACATGTTCTTTTCATTTTGTTATGATCAATTCTTCACAATTAATCAATAAAAATGTTAGGAACATGAAGGAGGCATATTATGGAAAAGTTTTCTATTTGGTCATTACTCCTCGATATAAGTATTATATCAGGTTTACTGTTACTCGGAACAATTTTACGCGCTCGGATAAGATGGATTCAATCCCTCTTTTTACCAGCAAGTATGATTGCTGGATTTATCGGCCTCGCCTTAGGACCTCATAGTTTAGATATTTTACCTTTTTTCCAGTCAATTTGATACTTATCCGAGTTTGCTCATTGCCGTTATTTTCGCCGCGATTCCCATCGGTGCGAAAAAAGTAAATATGAAACAAATCCTTCATCGTGTAAGAGAAATGTGGTCATATGCTATGCTTTTAACACTTCTTATGTGGGGAGGCGGTGCGTTTTTTAGTTTAGTCGTTATCCAACAAATTTTTTCTAATATTCCAAGCGGTTTTGGCTTAATTTTAGGAGCCGGGTTTGTCGGTGGGCATGGAACGGCGGCAGCGATTGGTGAAGCTTTTAGTAATTACGGTTGGGAGGAAGCGATGACGCTTGGAATGACATCAGCGACGGTCGGTATTTTGGTCGCTGTTCTTGGTGGTATATTAATCATTAAGCGAAATACAGAGAAGAAAAATACACAATTTATTACAAGCTTCAAAGAACTTCCACATGAGTTAAAAACAGGTTTAATAGCCCCACGTGAGCAAAAAGCAATGGGCAAAGAAACGTTAGCATCAAATGCGATTGATCCGCTCGTTTTTCATTTATCAATTATCGCTTTCGTCGTCGGTATTGCATATGTGTTCACAAACTTTTTAGAATCGTTATTTCCAGCTGTTAGTTTACCGCTTTTAAGCATTGCTTTTGTCGTCGCTTTAATATTTCAAAGTATCATACGTCTCATGCAGGCTGATCGTTACATTGACCCGCGTATAATGGACCGCATTGGTGGAAGTGCAACAGATTATTTAGTAGCTATAGGTATTGCTTCGATCAATATTACTGTTGTTCTTGATTACGTCATTCCTTTAATTGTTTTATTTATTTTTGGTACACTTTGGGCTTACGGTATTTTTCACTTTATTGGTCCAAACATTTTTAAAGACTTTTGGTTTGAAAAATCTTTATTCGGTTGGGGCTGGAGTACGGGAACAGTTGCGATGGGATTAGCGCTTTTAAGAATTGTCGATCCAGAATTAAAAAGTAAAACGATGGATGATTATGCGCTTGCATATATAGGAATGGTGCCAGTCGAGTTGATGATTATCACTTTCGCGCCACTGTTAGTAGCTACTGGTTATCCATGGGTGATGCCCCTTGTGTTGTTATTTGTAGCAGCTTTCATCGTTTATATGCATAAACAAATGAACTTATGGGGTGTAGGTCAACAATAAAGCGAAGCCATGCTAAAAAAGCTCAGATGTTTCCTGAGCTTTTTTATTTGATAAAAATTATACGACCGGAAAAATTAATGATCGCACTAAAGAAAAACTTAATCTTTAAGCTTATAAGTATTACCTCCGGCACATTTTGCTTGATAAAGTGCAATATCTGCCTGTTTCCATATTGAATGGGCGGTTTGTTTTGTCGAAGTTATTGCTATTCCCATACTTGAAGTTACATTAAGAATATTTTCATTTATTTTCCAAGGCTTTTGCATCATCATTTTAATCTTTTCTGCAAGATCTATCACTTCATGAATTGTTGTTATGCTAGGAAGAAGAATAATAAATTCATCACCCCCAAGACGAGCAACTATGTTTTTTTCACTTAGTGATTGACAGATGCGCTTGCCAAATTCTTTAATGACTTCATCACCGGTATCATGTCCAAATTGATCGTTAATATTTTTGAAGTTGTCGACATCCAACATTATGACGGCAATTTTATTCATATGTTCCTGAATATTATTTAAAGCAGCTGTTAAATATTCATTAAATAGACGACGATTCAGTAAACCTGTTAATGAATCATGCAGGGCAAAATGTTTAAGTTTTGCTTCATACTCTTTTTGTTTACTAATATCACGTGTGACGACGACTAAATGTTTAAATGTATCATGCGCATCATAAACAGGTGCACCGTTTGCTTCTGACCAGATCCGCTCGTTTTTATAATTGTATTGTCTAAATTTCACTGTAAACGTATCTTTATTTTTAATCGCTCGTTGCATTTGTTGACTGACACGGCCTCTATCGTCAGGATGGACATTGTGTAAAAAATATTGTCCGATATATTCTTTATGATCAAACCCTAAAATACTTTTATATGATGGCGATGTAAAAATAATTTCTCCTCTATGATTAATTAAGGTAATTAAATCTTTAGCATTTTCAACGATAATGCGTAAATGTTCTTCACTTTCTTCTAATTGTTTAGATATATTTATTTTATGTGTAATGTCCTTGACGATAGCTATAATATGTGTACATTGTTTATGTTCATTGATGATTGGAGTTAGCTTCGTCTTTGCATAACGAATATGACCTAATGTTGATCTATACGTATCTTTGTAGGTGACAATTGTTTGATTGCGCGCTGCTTCTTGGTAATGTTTATATAAAAGTGTTGCTGTTTCAGTTGAATTCACTTTATAAATTGGTTGACCGATAATATCTTCCTTATATGTCGTGTTATTTAACGCAGCGTAATTTAAATATTCATAAATAAATTCATAACTGTTTACCACGCTCATGATAAAAACCATATCTGTAATACTATCTAACAAAATTTTATTTAAAGATGTATTGAATTTATTCACAAATCTTCTTCCTCCGCGATGTAGTTCTCCTTCGATATAAGCAATCTTTATAATGAATTTTCTCGTAAATATATATACGGATCTTGTTCAATGAGATCAGTATCAGGAATGTTGTTATTTAATTTTTTAAAAACAGTCATTTTATTTATAATTTCTGCTAATTGATCTCGTTTCCCCTCGGACATTTGTAAAGATACACCGTACGCATAAATGTCCGGTCTTTCTTCATTTGTATAAACTAATGTGCCATCTAAATTAAAATATTCGTTCATCATTTCAATTTGAAAGTTAAATTTAACATTCGCATTTACTGGTAGTTTTAATGTTGATAAAAATCGAATGCCACCTAAGCTGATGTTTTCAACTAAAATCGTTGCATATCCTGAATCAACTTTACGGTTATTCACATGAGATATGTTTAATGTAGCTGGTAAATGTTGTGGAAAATAAAAACGAAAATATTTGCGCCGTTCTTTTTCTGGTTTAATATAGGTTTTTTGCTTTTTCGGTTTTAAATACCGCGCTTTCATCATTTCGGCAAATTTATCCGCCGGAACTGGTTTGGAGTAAATGTATCCTTGTATGATGTCACATTCCTTTTGTAGTAAAAATTCTAATTGCTCATATTCCTCCACACCTTCAGCAACTGTCGTCATGCCCAGCCCTTTCGCTAAATGTAAAAATGATGAAACGATCGCTGCTTCTTTCGTTTTCGTATGGTCAGCGGATTTAAGACTTTGAATGAATGTTTGGTCGATTTTTAATGTGTCAATTGCAAATGTTTGTAAGTAATGAAAGGAGGAATATTTAGTGCCAAAATCGTCAAGCGCAATTTTAACACCGAGTGCTTTTAATGCTTGAATTGTCTTTGAAACGATTTTTTCGTTTTTTAACAGAGAGCTTTCGGTAATTTCAAGTTCGATATATTTCGCAGGAATTTGGAAGCGGTCTAATGCGTTTTTTACTGTTTCAACGACTTCTTGTCTTAAAAGGGTTAAAGGTGATAGATTAATAGAAATTGGATAAAGTGTATAGTTTTGTTCTTGCCAACAATTAAGTTGCTTAAGGACTTCATGAATCATCCAATAGCTTATATGGTGGATGAGATGTTTTTCTTCAGCTAATGGGATAAAATCGTCTGGTGGCACAAGTCCCCATTTGTCATGATTCCAGCGGATTAAAGCTTCTGCCCCTTCAATGGCTTTAGTTTTAGGATTGACTTTCGGTTGATAAAACACTTTAAATGCATCATTTTTTAATGCTTGGCGTAAGTCTTGTTCTAAAATATGCTTTTTAGGAAAGTTCATATCTTCTTTTAAAGAATATATTTGATAGTTATTTTTCCCAAGCTTTTTGGCGTGATATAAGGCAGCGTGCGCATTTTTAAGCAATGTTAAATGATTTTCGCCATTGTCTGGATAAAAGCAGACACCGATGCTCGCTGTGACATAAACTTCATATGCCTTAGCTTTTATTTTATGTTTAATAGCTTGCATCACTCGATGGGCTATAGAGAAAATGTTATCTTCATTTTCTTGATCAAATAATACGAAGATAAACGAATCGCTGTCCGCTCGTGCGATATAACTGTCTTGTGGTAGCGTGTTTACAATTCTATTGGCGATCGTTTTTAAAACGATATCTCCAATTTCATATCCTAAATCTTCAATAATCCAATGGAAATTATCAAGGTCGACATAGAAAAGCGAGAAATAGTGAATATCATCGCGTTGTATAAAGTCATTTATTTGTTCGTGTAAACTATGACGGTTAGGTAAAGTTGTTAATGGGTCGTTTTTCGCTAAAAATTGTAATTTTTGTTGCACTTCTATTTCCGAACTAACGTCAGTGACCATCCCGAATATATGGGTCACTTTTCCATAGTCATTAACTTTTGGAATCGTTTGCTCGTACACCCATTTAGTAACACCATTAGCAGTTTTTATACGGTATTTATGTTCAATACTTACCCCATCTTTAAGTGTTTTGTATTTGTTAAATAATTCATCCCGATACATCGGAAGGACCATCTCTTTCCAACAATCTGGATCTTGATACAACGTCGTTAAAGGAATTTGTAGAAGTTCTTCTAAGCCTTTAGAAGCGAAAATTAAGGGTCCATTAATAGACTGCCTCATCCAAATGCCCGTATGTAAATGATCAAAAATATATTTGTAATAATGATTCATATTTATCATGTGTTGGTCAAATTGCATCTTTTCAGTTGTATCCTGCACGATGCCTATCATTTTGATAGATTTATTATTTTGCGTGAATACTTCCGTTTTTAATGCAATGTAACGTAATTCCTTCGTTTGCGCATGATATATACGAAAGTTTGATGAAAAATCGGTGTAGTCTTTTGCAGTTTGCATCAATAATTGTTTAACGTCATCATAATCATCTTCATGAACGCAAGAGAGTAGATCATTGATCGTTATTTTTTCATCATTTTTAAATCCAAATATGTCATAACAAGACGTTGAACAATGAATTTCTTCATTTGCGATGAAATATTCAAAACTTCCGATAGTTATCTTGTCTTGAATTTGTTTGAAGTCATTTGTTCTGTTAAATATCTCACTTTGCTCACTCGGATTTCGAATATTAAATAAGTTCTTAATAAATTTAGAGATATTTCGACTATTTTTTACCATTTTATAAGCTCCTTTAAACGTTGTGACTTTATATTATAGTAAAAAAAGCCTATTTCATAAGTGAAATATATCACACATTTACCGGTGAATTGTGAATATTTATCATGCCAATAATTATTCCGCCAGTAGGATTATACTATGACTATAGTTGTATTTCAAAATATTATAATACAAAAAAATTGTATAAACAATGAAACAAATAATAGATTGTTCTATAAAATAATGTCGACGATGGTGATTTTGCTATTTCCAACGAATAATGTCGAATGTATAGTCATTTAAATCAAAAGATAGATTGTTTTTTAATTTTTAGGCGTGATATAATAAAGGCAAAATAACTATGAAAGCCGACATTAAAAAGAATTGTCGGAAATTTTTCGTTTTAATATAAATTTATTTGTTAAAAAGAAAGCGCTTGCGAAAGCATAACAGTTAATGGTTACAGATCATAGAGAAAGGAATGGTACAAATGTCAGTGGAAATGTATCATGGATTAGCGATCATTCTTTATTTAATATTAATGTTACTCATTGGTTGGTACGGCTATAAAAAAACGACGGATTTAGATGATTATATGCTAGGGGGGCGTTCGTTAGGCGCAGCAGTTACAGCTTTAAGTGCTGGGGCTGCAGATATGTCTGGATGGTTGCTGATGGGGCTTCCTGGTGAAATTTATACCGTTGGTTTAAGTGCTACTTGGATGGCAATCGGTTTAACACTCGGCTCATATTTAAATTGGCTTTACGTTGCTCCAAGACTCAGGGTATACACGCAAGTTGCCAATAATTCTATAACGATTCCAAGCTTTTTTGACAATAGATTAAAAGATCGATCGGGTATTCTTCGCATTGCTTCTGGTATCGTTATTATAGTGTTTTTTACGTTTTATGTATCATCCGGTATCGTAGCCGGGGGTAGATTTTTCCAAAGCTCATTTAATCTTGACTATCATGTAGGCGTGTTAATTGTCGGAGCTGTTGTTATCGCTTATACATTGTTTGGCGGATTTTTAGCCGTTAGTTACACAGATGCAGTACAAGGTTTTATTATGTTTTTCGCATTGTTGTTAGTGCCGATCGGTGGCGTGTTTCTAACTGGTGGTATACAAGATACGACGACGACAATTTTAGAAGTAAATCCAGATGCATTTAACGTTTTTAAGGATGTCTCAGGATTTGTCGTTATTTCCGGACTTGCCTGGGGGCTTGGCTATTTCGGACAACCCCACATTATCGTTCGCTTTATGGCGATTTCTTCGGTTAAAGAGACGACGAGAGCACGGCGGATCGGGATTAGTTGGATGATTTTAAGTTTACTCGGCGCTTCTGCAACCGCTTTAGTCGGTGTTGCGTATTTTCACAAAAATCCTGATCAAATGTTAGTTGATCCTGAAACGGTTTTCATTGATTTAGGTCAAATGATCTTTCATCCATTTGTTGCTGGAATTATTTTAGCAGCAGTACTTGCAGCAATTATGAGTACGATTTCATCACAATTAATCGTTACATCAAGCGCTTTAGTGGAAGATTTATATAAAGCGGTTATTAAACAAAATGCTTCAGAAAAACATTATGTATTTTTAGGCCGTTTAGCCGTGTTAATTGTTGCGATTATCGCACTTATTTTAGCTTGGCCAAATGATGAATCGATTTTGCAATTAGTATCCTTTGCATGGGCTGGATTTGGTGGTGCTTTTGGACCGGTTATTATCTTATCTTTATATTGGAAAAAGATTACCCGAACAGGCGCATTAGCCGGAATGGTCACGGGTGCTATTGTTGTTGGTGTGTGGGGAAATATCGACATATTAACAAATACGTTATATGAAATTTTTCCAGGCTTTATCCTAAATTTAATAGTTACAATCATAGTAAGTCGTATGACATACAAAGAAGATCCAGAAATAGAGCGTGAATTTGAACAAACATTAGTTGAGTTAAAACGTGAGCGAGGCTATTAAGAGTTTTCTCATAAGCTAACCAATCCATGAATTTTGGTTAGCTTATTTGCTTTTATGTGAAATATGTTGCATCTTAAAGATAGATATAAATCATCGATTAGGAGGTGGTTGTATGATATGTGGTGCAAAACGCTTTCAAGCGAATATTGAAGTTAATGGTGAAAATAAAGTGACATCTGTCGTTGCCCGAACACCGGCAGAAGCGAGAAAAAGCATCCGAAAACATTTCGGCCAACATACGAATATTATTGCGGTAAAGGAGAAGTAGTTTATGTAAAATTTTAGTCACTTTATAATAATTAATTGAAACGTGATTGATGAACTTTTCACATTTAATCGTTAGTTGATATCTCGTAACTCAACATGTAATATAGTGTGGCAGTCATATTTAAGTTTTAAAAAACAGAGAGGCAGAGATGAGATGGCTTCAACACATTTAACAACACGACAAAGAAATTTAATTGTAATGATTACGTTATCAGCATCTTTTTTATCTGTCCTAATGCAATTTCTACTCATTACCGCTTTTCCTAAAATTATGCAAGAATTTAAAATTAACTCGACAGAAGTTCAATGGCTAACGACAGGTTTTATGCTAACGATCGCTATTTTAATTCCGATTACAGCTTATTTTATCGATACTTTTAAGACGAGGACATTGATGCTTAGTGCAATGTCTTTATTTTTTATGGGCACACTCATCGGTTTAATCGCCCCTTCCTTTTCTATATTGCTTACAGGACGAATTATTCAAGGGATGGGCTCAGGCATCATGATCCCGCTTATGCAAACGATTTTGTTTCTCATATATCCTAAAGAAAAAAGAGGCTATGCGATGGGACTGGCGGGAATGGTTATTAACGTTGCGCCAGCGATTGGTCCACCGCTTTCCGGTGTGTTTATTAAATATTTTGCTTGGCGTTCTTTATTTTTAATTACACTTCCAATCGCTGGGTTAATTATTGTATGTATCATTTTATTTATGCGCAATGTCACTAAGCAACGGGAAACAAACGTTGATATATTATCTATTTTATGGTCTACGGTTGGATTTGGATGTTTGCTTTACGGCTTTACACAATGGCAAGAGGTAGGATTCGTTCACGTTTCAACAATCATCAGCTTGATCATTGGTGCTTTAACACTTAGTTTATTCGTGCTGCGTCAATTACGGTTACAAACGCCAATTTTAGAAATTCGCGTCCTTAAAGTACCGCTTTTTTCTCTCGTTGCTTTTATTTCAGTGCTTGGTTTTAGCTTGCTTATTGCGACTGAAACGATTATTCCAATGTACGTACAAAACGCACAGCAAATGTCAGCTTATTATGGTGGTCTGATCGTTATGCCTGGGGCGCTTACACTCGCTGTGATGTCTCTGTTCGCTGGAAAATTGTTTGATAAATATGGTGGTAAAAATATTGCCGTGATCGGTTTTATCTTACTTAGCTTAAGTACAATTGGATTTTATTTGTTGCTTGGTTTACACACACACTTTATGGTAACTGTCATTTTATTTATGCTCGCTATGGGTGGTGTCGCATTAATTAATATGCCGTTGATGACAGCTGGTATTAATGCATTACCTGATGATTTAATCCCTCATGGAACATCAGTCATTAATACGATTCGGCAATTTGGTGGAACACTTGGCTTAACGTTTATTATTTCTTTTATTAGTCGAGCGGAATCCGGCGCTAGAAATATTAATTCTTTAGACTATCTTCAAGGTGTTAAAGATGCTTTTTTCGTTTCATTTTTATTCGCCATTTTAGGTTTCGTATTATCCTTTTTTGTAGAGAGAAAAAATTAACTTTAAAGTTTATTTATAAGCTATAATAAAAAAGGTACGAAAATATTGCTTAGGGAGGATTCTCCGTTGAGTATAAAAGGTGAAACATATACGGTAAATATAGATCGCTTAGATGAGCGCGGAGCTGGACAAGCTGTCGTTTGGCGAGATTATAAAAGCGGAAATAAACGGAAATTTAAATTAACGATTCCTTATGCATTACCTGGAGAAAAAGTTCGCGTCAACGTTAAGCAACGACGTAAACGGCGCTGGATAAGCGAAATAGAAGACGTGATTGATCAACATCATGAGCGAATTGAACCGAAGTGTCCGCACTTTGCTCGTTGTGGTGGATGTACTTGGCAACATTGGCGTTACGAAGGGCAATTACAGGCGAAAACAAACCGTGTGAAAGAGTGTTTAGCGACACAAGGCTTTCCATCTCATGTTGTTCGAGAAACAATCGGGATGGATGAACCGTGGTATTATCGCAATAAAATGGAACTTACGTTTGCAGAAGATGGTTCGCTCGGCTTTCATGAGCAAGGAAACTTTAAAAAGATCGTTCCGATTGAGACGTGCTTCATTATGTCTCCACATATGCGAGAGGCTGTTTTAGAAGTTGCTCAGTGGGCGAGAGAATATGATTTGCCTAGCTATAATAAACTGACGCATGAGGGACTTTTGCGTCATGTGATGGTTCGTCAATCATTTGCGACTGGTGAATTAATGCTTGCGATCTTTGCCACAAAAGCGCCGGAAGATGTGAAAGGAATCGATGGATTGATCCAACGTGTTCAAGCGAAATGTCCACAAGTAAAAAGTCTCATGTGGATGGACAATCGTGACTGGGCAGATCGAACACAAGCTGAAAGCATTCACGTATTATTAGGCAGAGATTTTATTTACGAAGAACTAGCAGGTTATAAGTACCGCTTATGGTTTGATACTTTCTTCCAAACGAATCCGATGCAAGCGGAGAAGCTTGTTAACATCGCTTTAGAGATGGCTCGCCCACAGGCATCGGAAACGATGATTGATCTCTTTTGTGGGGTCGGCACGTTTTCTTTGCCATTTGCTGATCGCGTTAAGCAGCTTGCAGGTATTGAAATTGTAGAAATGTCTATTGAGTCAGCAAAAAGAAATGCAAAAGATAATGGTTTGATGAACACATACTTTTTAGCGAAAGATGCTCGTCGTGGCATGGATAAAGTGTTACAAAATTTTGGGCGCCCGGATTTATTGTTACTTGATCCACCGCGCTCAGGCGCCGGTGGAAAAGTTATGCGTCGCATCGGACGTTCACAAGCAAATCGAGTTATTTACGTTTCTTGTAATCCACATTCATTTGCAACAGATATTAAGGAATTAGAACCTTTTGGTTATACGTTAAAAACAGTGCAACCTGTCGATATGTTCCCGCAAACATTTCATATCGAACTCGTTGCCCTTTTAGAGAAAGATGCATCATTTTAAGGAAAACCTGACATTTACAATTGTAAGTGTCAGGTTTTTTTATCATATGTTAGTCGTGTTAAAAATGCGCTTTGTAAGCGTCACATCAAAAAAATTGCCAAAATAATATATAGACGGTGTCACATAAAGTTCATATAATATAAGTAAAAGGGATTGTGAGAATATGGTTCATCGTTGGAAACGTCCACGACTCAACATTTCAAAAACGAAGAGTGAGTGGATATGGGATGTGATCGGTTATTCAACGTTTATCGGGTCGGTCGTATTTTTAATGATCGTTTGGACAGAGATTCCAGAAGAAGTACCTGCACATTTTAATTTCAAAGGAGAAGTTGATCGTTTTGGGTCTAAATGGGAGCTTTTTATTTTACCTGGAATTGCGTTATTGACAACACTTTTGATACAAACGTTAGAAAAGTTTCCGGAGATTCATAATTATCCGAAGAGGTTTAGTGAAGCAAATGCAAAAGATTTCTATTTAAATAGCCGTAAAATGGTTAATCAGTTGAAAAATGCTATGTTAATTATCTTTTCCATGATTTTATTTGAATCTATTTCGATTGCTTTAGGATGGGATATTCGTTTAAATAAATTTTTCATGCCTATAGTAATCATAGGTACCGGTCTTCCAATTATATATGCGCTCATGAAACGGCGTAATATTAAATAACGTTGTAAGTTTACGTTTTAAAATTTAACAAAGAACCATTCAATCGTACTTTCGTAAAAAGTATAAATGGTTCTTTGCTTGCTTTTATTCTGCTTGTTCATCATCATGGGGTTGAATGAGCACTTCGACACGCCTATTTTTAGCGCGATTTTCCTCAGATGTATTAGGGGCGATCGGCTGATATTCGCCAAATCCTTTTGAGCTAAATTTTTCTGGATCTAATTTTTCATTATCTAACAGTAAAGACATAAAGTTAACAGCGCGCATGGCACTTAAATCCCAGTTTGACTGAAACTCTTCATTATGTATTGGTCGATCATCTGCATGTCCGCTAACGATAATATTATGGGGTGAATTCGTTTCTAACAAATGTGAAATTTCTTGTGCAATTTCTCTTCCTTCGTCTTTAACATGTGCACTGCCTGAATCAAAAGATATGTCAGTGGAAATCGTCACGAGCAATCCTTCACCAGATAATTTTGTACCTAAGTCATCTGTGAGTTTATGATCTTCAATATATTGATCAATTTTTTCTTGCATTTGTAGCAGTTCATTTAACTGATCTTCATTTTCATCTTTTTGTTCATCTTCACGGTCTTCGTGATCCGTATTTTCTGTTACGATTGGCGCGTTTTCGTCTGGCTCAAATCCTATTTTGTTACTGGAAAACTCACTTTTAAAGATATTCGCTAATTCTTTATATTTTTGTGCATCTATTTCACTCATGGCAAACAAAATAATGAATAACGCTAATAATAGTGTAAGCATATCAGCATATGGTAGTAACCATGAATTATCGATTTGTGAACCCTTAGACGGCTTCTTTTTCCACATATTCTTCCTCCTCGTTTTCATTGTCTAAGGTATTTATTTCTTCTGAGGATAAGTAAGAATTTAGCTTATCTTTTAAAACTTGTGGAGACTCGCCAACAGATAATGATGCGACACCTTCAATGATAATATATTTGACTAAAATTTCTTTTTTTGATTTTTCTCGTAGTTTATTGGCAAATGGATGCCATAAAACATATCCTGAGAAAATACCGAACAATGTCGCCATAAATGCTGCTGAAATTGCTTCACCTAAAACGTCCATATCTTCCATGCTACCAAGGGCTGCAATTAAACCGATAACAGCACCTAATACACCTAAAGTTGGCGCATATGTTCCGGCTTGTGTAAAAATGGACGCTCCTTCTTCATGTCTTTCTTCCATCGCTCTTACTTTTTCTAACATTACATCGCGGATGAAATCAGGTGATTGTCCGTCGATAGCAAGTTGTAATCCTGATGCTAAAAAAGGATCATCAATATTTTCCATTTCAGACTCAAGGGAAAGGATCCCTTCTTTGCGTGACTTTATAGACCAATCTATAAGTTGACGAATGATCTTTTGTTTATCTTTAGACTGTTCATCTTCTTGAAAGATAATTTTAACTAATGCAGGTATTTTTTTAATCGTTTGTGTAGGAAAGGCGATGAATACCGCTGCTGCTGTTCCGACGAAAATAATAAGAAAAGCGGCAGGATTAAATAATGCGAGTAAACTAACGCCTTTTAAGACTAGTCCTGTGCCAATTGCCAATAAACCTAAAATCATACCTAAAACGGTTGTTTTATCCATATTTTCAAACCTCCTAAACGTATACTTACTTGTTGCTTACATTTAAAAGAGACTATCCCTTTAATGATATGGAATAGCCTCATTTGATTAAACATTCAATCATGGGCAACTAGGCGATCATAGTCATGAGACTTTAGACCCTTAGTTTTGCGTCCTATTTTTTCAAATAGTTTGCCTTTATCCATAGCTTATTAAATGGCATTAGGTCTATTGGCCTATTCTCTCATTATATTAAGGGGTCTTTTGTGAGAAATCAAACATTCATATGTTTTACAATGGACATATGATTATTGAAAGATTATAATCAATCTAAAGATCATGTATGTTCAGAGATTGTTTTAAAGTCATTCCTACTATTAATTACGGCTGATTATCGTTTGATGTTAAGATTTATGCGTAAAAAAACAAAAATTTTATATGAAACATGAGAGGAGGGGAAAGTTGAGCATTAATAAAACACGTCGGTTCCTGTACAAATTTGCCCGTATTTTAGGGGATGTCAATGCTGTTAAAAAAGGAAAGGCTGGTCGAAGAATAGGAAGACGTGCAGCTGGGCGTGCCACAGGCAAAGTGTTAAGAAACTTATTTAAATAACTTGCTAGATAATCGCTCACCATTCGGATTATTATATATAATAATCCGAATGTTTTTTGTGAAAAATTACAATGTAAAATCAACCCCGAATGTTTGCAGTTCTCTTACAACGCGCGATATCGGCAGACCGACGACATTAAAATAATCACCATTCATTCGCTTGACAAACACTGCCCCTAAATTTTGAATGCCATAACCGCCCGCTTTATCGTATGGTTCATGTGTATTTACATACCATTCAATCTCTTTTTGAGACAGTGGCCAAAACTCAACTTCTGTCCGTTCAACAAACACTTTTTCGTGATGAATAGAACGAATCATAACACCTGTGAAAACGTCATGTATTTCGCCACTTAAAGAAGTCATCATTTGACGCGCTTCTTCTTTTGTTTTTGGCTTTTCAAAAACTTTTTGTTGATAGGAAACGACCGTATCTGCAGATATAATTATGTCATGCTGATGGATTGGTACGTGTCTTCCTTTTAAAGTTGCTAGTTGCTTCACCTTTTCCTCTGGATCAGTTGTCGTTATTTGGGATTCATCGGCATATGATCGTCTAACCGAAAAGTTAAGCCCGACTTGATTTAAAAGCTCTCGTCTTCTCGGGGACGATGAGGCAAGAATAAGTTTTTTCATGAATGTTTACTCCTTTTTTTCGATATGATCATTATTCGTAAAAGTTATTTTTCATTGACTGCTTATACAAGCGAATCATGCAAAAAATCTTTGTCTTCTTTTAAAGGCAAAGATTTTTTTATTGTTGTGGATATTTGTTCTCATGATGGAAATCTTAAATATATGATCGTTACTTGTTTTATTTTGCAAATGAAATTTTTGGGGGAATGAACTTTGAACATTGCACATATGTTTACCATTATTGGATTTATTGTTTGTGTGGTTATTGTGTTAATACTTATTTTAACAGGAATATTTTTGTATATCATCGATCGCAAACAAAAACAACATCCAGTACTGCGCAATTATCCTGTAATTGGTCGGGTGAGATATTTTTTAGAAACAATTGGTCCTGAATTAAGGCAATATTTGTTTGATAATGATCGGGAAGGTAGACCTTTATCCCGCGTTGACTTTCAACATATCGTCAAAAAAGCGAAATATAAGCGGGATGTTATCGGGTTTGGTTCAGTGAAAAATTACGAAAAACCAGGGTATTACATTCGCAATTCAATGTTTCCTAAATTGCTTGAGGAATTAAAAATTGATCGATATGCGAAGGTGACGACAAATCGCTATTTATTATTGAAAGAACCTTTATTTACACGCCGGAAAGAGCATCTAGAGAGAGATGAGTCTTTTGCTTATCTTTTAGATGATGAAGATGCAATCGTCATCGGCAACAATGTTAAACATCCGTTTGTAGTCAAAGGGCACATTGGTATGTCAGCGATGAGTTACGGGTCACTAGGAGATCGGGCTGTGACAGCTTTATCGAAAGGATTAGGGATAGCTACGGGAGCGTGGATGAATACAGGTGAAGGAGGAATTTCTGAATATCATTTAAAAGGTGGCGTCGATTTAATTATGCAAATTGGCCCAGGGCTTTTTGGCGTCAGAGATGTTCAAGGTAACTTTAGCTGGGATGCATTAAAAAGGCAAAGTGACATTCCGCAAGTGAAAGCTTTTGAATTGAAATTAGCTCAAGGAGCTAAAATTCGCGGCGGTCATGTTGATGGCGAAAAGGTATCTGAAGAAATTGCACGCATTAGAATGGTTGAACCATTTAAACCGATTGATAGTCCGAACCGATTTCGTGAATTCGAAGATATGTCAACGATGTTTGACTTTATCGAACGTATACGCAAACATACAGGAAAGCCTGTCGGTATAAAAATCGTCATCGGCAGCTATATTGAAGCGGATGAATTAGCACGATTTATTAAAAAAACAGGCAAAGGACCAGATTTTATTACGTTAGATGGTGGGGAAGGTGGAACAGGCGCTTCTTATCAGGAATTAGCCGATACTGTCGGCTTGCCTATTAAATCAGCTCTACCTTTATTAGATCATGCATTAAAAGTACATGACGTGCGACAGCAAGTGAAAATTATTGCTTCAGGAAAATTATTTTCACCAGATCGAATAGCGATTGCTCTTGCTATGGGAGCAGACCTTATAAATATTGCGAGAGGTTTCATGATTACAGTTGGATGTATACAAGCGTTAAAATGTCATTCGAATGCATGTCCTGTCGGTGTAACGACAACTGATCCTCAGTTACAAAAAGCTCTTGTTGTTGATGAGAAAAAATATCGTACAGCAAACTACGTCATAGCGATGCGTCAAGGGTTGTTTCGTCTAGCTGCAGCAGCTGGTTTAGATTCACCTGTAAAGTTTCGTCGTGAGCATGTCGTGTATAAAGATGATAAAGGAAAAGTGTGGCCGTTAGATGATATTTACCAATCAATGATCAATACAGCTAAACAATAAATTACATATTTTGCGTTTATTGTCACTAACCATAGATTTAGACGGGTAGCTTGACATTACAAAAATAATGGACATAATTCTCTTTCGATTGGAATTATGTCCAAACGTTTATTAAACGATTACCGAAGATGACTTGGTTTCGATTTCCAATAATTATTCGCTTGCGCAATCGTTTGGTAATGAATGGCGATCACTTGTGATGCAAATATGATACTATCGGCATTTTTTGAGTATTTGGGCCGGATTTTTTCTCTTATTTTC
>Ga0079226_10001765_pt1 | contig 16631 bp, 15 predicted proteins | sample Poulit2014_FD_76345 | JGI IMG/M metagenome (GOLD analysis project Ga0079226, IMG submission 76345) | Agricultural soil microbial communities from Georgia to study Nitrogen management - Poultry litter 2014 | ecosystem: Environmental > Terrestrial > Soil > Agricultural land | place: USA: Georgia...
AATCCCTAGAACCGACATGATAATGGAGGTTCTAGAAGTTGAGGTCGTCCCACGGCAAGCGTAGTATAGTTCTGAAACGATCACTCGCGAAAAATGAAGTATATATCACCTGAGGTGATTAAAAAGTCATTTAATAAAAATAAACTATACAAAAGATGGTATTTTGAACATATTTATTAGATACCCACAAATACTTGACTCAATCAACCACTTATCATTCATTGTCAAATAATACAAAAGTAGATAAGATAAATATAAGAGGTTCATGATGAATGAGGACTTTCAGAACGACACGATTCAAAAATTCAACCGAATTGGAGAGTGAATGCTATGAAAGCAGCAAGAATTTATGGCCCAAAAGATGTACGTGTAGAAGATGTAGAATTGAAAGGCGTTGGAACAAAGGATGTAAAGATTGAAGTCGCATGGACAGGTATTTGCGGTTCAGATTTACACGCTTACTCAGACCCACTTGGAGGACTGTTACCATCTGAAGAAGTTCATCCCCTTTCAGGACGTAAGATCCCATTAACGTTAGGACATGAATTTAGTGGAACAATCACTGAAGTAGGCAGTGACGTAACTTCTTTTAAAGTCGGAGACCGCATTTGCGTAGAACCAAACTTACGTTGTGAAAAATGTAAAGAATGCCGTGAAGGTAATTATCATTTGTGTCGAAATAGTATGGCAGCATTTATTGGCCTCGCTGATGACGGTGGCTTCGCTGAATATTGCGTTGTTGATGAAAAGTATGTCTATCATATTCCAGACAATATGACGCTTGAACAAGCAGCTCTCGTCGAACCGACTGCCGTTACGCATCGTGGCGTTGAAGTTGCAGGTGTTAGGTCAGGGGATAAAGTGTTAATTACAGGTGCCGGACCGATTGGATTATTAACTGCCCTCTGTGCCCGCGCAGCTGGAGCAACAACTGTATACGTTAGTGACGTTTCAGAAGAGCGACTCGCACTTGCTGAATCATTCGGGTTTGTGACACCACTAAACCCAATGAATGAAGATGTTACTGAAAGAATTATGAATGACACTGACCAAACAGGTGTTGACGTAGCGATTGAATGTGCAGGTGTTGAGGCAACGTTTGAAACGTGCTTAGCTGCCGTAAAAATAACTGGAACAGTTTGTATCATAGCAATTTTTGGACAAGACCCTAAGCTACCAACATTCCAAGCACTCGTAAAAGAAGCTAAAGTCGTTTCAAGCTTAGCTTATGCACATAACTACAACAAAGTAATCGACTTAATCGCTTCTGGACAAATCCCTTCTGAAAAAGTCGTTACGAATAAAATTATATTAGACAATGTCGTTGAAGAAGGATTCGAACTATTATTAAACGATAAATCACAGTCTAAAATTCTCGTCAGTACAAAATAATGTTTAAAACAAAACCTCCAAATACTTCTTTGGAGGTTTTTCTTTATCACTTCACTAAATTTCTACCAGATTGCTTAGCTTCATACATCCGAGCGTCAGCAGCATCTACAAGCTTGTTCTCATTTTCATACGTCTTTTCCGGTGTTAATGTTGCTACACCAATACTACACGTCAAAACACCTTGCTTCCCTTCAGGATGTAAATACGCCTTACTTTCTATCGCTCGCCTTACCTTTTCAGCGACAGCGTACGCTTCTTCCATCTGAGTTTTAGGTAAAATAATCGAAAACTCTTCTCCACCATATCGAGCAAAAAAGCTATCATTAGATAATTGTTCTTGCGCCGTCTTCGTTAATTCTTTTAAAATAATATCGCCTTTTCCGTGCCCGAAATAGTCATTGTATTTTTTAAACTCATCAACATCAAGCATTAATATCGACAGTGGTTCGCCAGTTTTCTTCGCTGTCATAAATGCCTCTCTTAAATAGAGATTAAAACTACGTCTATTAGCAATGCCTGTTAAACTATCTAACATCGCTTGTTTCTCTAATCGTTCATTGACCTTTTCAAGTTCAATCGTTCGATCATATACTTCCTCATCTAAAGAAGCGTTTAACGTAACAAGTGCCTCATTCACTTCTTCTAACGTCTCATTTAAGCGGGCATACTCAATACTCATTTGAACTAAGTGAAGTAAAACATAAATAGCCGTTGCCGTTAACATCATTGGTTGAAACTCGTAAAGATTAATTCCTTGGGCAAAATCATTTAAAAAAGCAAGAAAGACGATAATAAGTCCTACCGCATTTATTTTGGCCCGATTATTATGTAACTTTATTTCTTTATACGTTAAATATATAAAGTAAATACCCGTTGGGAGAGCAAATAGTGCGACTTTAAAAAATAACGCTTGAAAGAACACAGGTTGTGTAAATAGTGTAATGACAGCTGTAGGTAATAATATAATCGTTAATAAAATAACGACCTTTTTAGAAAAGCTTTTTGGGTACCAACTTTTTAATAAAATAACAAAAATCCAAGAACATACGAGTGACAGAAAGTACTCCATACGTGTCCCCCAGAGCCATGACATGTCTGGGAAAATAACCGTATAATAAAAAGGGTCAGAGAAAAACCCTCGGATAGCGATTAAATAGCAAAATAAAGCGAAAAACATAAAGCCTTTCTCTTCGCGGCGTAAGATCGTAAATGAAAGGGTGAACGTCCCAATAATTATGAGCGCACTAATCATGAATAAGTCAAGATTGATTTTCGTCATAAACTTGCTCGTAACGAGTTCTGCATTACCTATGAACATTCTGTTTTCAGCGCCGCCACGAATATGATCAAAACTAGAAATATGCATAACAATCTCTAACGCATTATCTTTTGGAATAAAATAACCCGTCCGCGGTGCCATTTCTGCACGGTGTGATTCACTATCGTGACCGACTGTTCCTGCCTTAATTAATTCAGTTTCATTAACGAATAACGTATACGCACTGTATTGATACGGGACGTGAATAGCTAACGTCCTCCCGATAAAATCAGAAGGAATTTTTACTTGTTTATAATATGTACCGTAACTGTTATCCTTATCTATTTGAGTAGCAAAAGAGCTAGGTAATTGTACGTTCATTCCTATGTCGTCTGATTCATGTTGCTTAACTTCTGTTACCGACACAAATGACTCTGGAATAAAATACCATTCACCATTTAAATCTGTATAAAAATCATCAAAATCTTCCCACGTTTCTACATCATCAGTCGTAGCTAGAGCTGGCATAGGGTTTTGTATGATAGCAAATATCGTAAATAAGATAAAAAAAGTAATGACTAATTGGCCAGTATACTTTTTAAAATAAACCATTCATTCGTTATCCCCTTTTGGTTATTTTACACCTATCACATAACTACAATGCGATTATTTAATAAATTTTCATAAGCTTTTATTTTATTCGTTAAATATGCTTACTAGCAAGTAATTATTAGCAAAAGACATATTAAAACATAAAAGTAAATAGTACTATTACTTCATTATACCGTATATTATTCACCGAAGTGTATTAATCTTCATAAAAAAAACGAAAAACAAATCTATTTTAATGAATAGATTGCTTTTCGTTCGTCAGATGTCGCTAAACGTCTCTCAACATATTTTAATGAAAACCCATTTCATGTAATTTTTCCTTCGTTTCTGGTGTTCCATAGTCATGTATAAATTGATAAGCTTTTATAATATTGTCGTCTTCTCTTTGACGCATTTTTTCAGGTTGCTTCTCATTAAAGGGCTTTAACATAACGTTACGCATCATATACCAAAAATCTTCCCGTTCATTGTCACGTAATAATGCTTTGAAATAAGTGATTTCTTCTAAGTTAGCTAACACTTCAAACTCAGTCGTATCTGCTACGCTTACTTTAGTGACCGTCTCTTTATTCATCGAAATGAAATAGCGTTCTCTCGTAGCCATTGTTAACGCCTCCTTAAGAGACTTTTCCCCTTTTATATAATGATTAAACAACAAGTGAAATGTTAAAATCATTTATTCATTGTGAAATAAATGATTCATAATATCTTTTCTTGAAACGATGCCGATTAGTTGCTTTTTTTCATCTACAACAGGCAGACGTTTAATATTCTTTTGTACGAGCAATGTCGCTGCATCTTCAATTCCTAAGCTTGGTTCAACAGTTACCGGATCTTTTGACATAACATTTCTTGCAAAGCTCCCCATTGACTGCCTCACGTCTTCTAAAAAGCTATTCGGATTTTCTAAATAAATAATACCACCAAGTATTTCTAAAAAGGCAGGCCCTTCGATTCTAGACGCTCGACGAATCAAGTCTCCTTCTGTCACAATGCCTATAACTTCATTTTGTTCATTCACGACAGGTAAGCCACTGAAATGGTGAACACTTAATAAATTAGCACACTTTTCAACCGTATCTTCTTCTTTTACAGTTATTACTTCTGTCGTCATAATGTCTTTAATATACATAGCCATGTCCCCTTTATCATTTTTTCTGATCGGAAACGCATTTTCGTACTATTTTCATTTTAACATAAACATTTATTAGACACTTAATTTTTCATCCTGTACAGTATGTTTATATGTCAATAAAACGAATGTTGAAAAGATATAACTACTCATAAAGGGAGAACCTCAACGATGTATTTTTTTATGATTATTTTATGTTTAATTTGGGGATTTAATTTTGTCGTAATGAAGTTAGGTAATGACTATTTCCCTCCTGCAGAGTTTGCTGCTTTTAGATTTCTAACGGGTTCAATCGTACTAATTATTGTTTATTTATGGAAGAAAATACCTCTTCCTAAAAAATCGGATGTGAAATGGCTCGTATTATGTGGAATCTTCCAAACAGCGTACTTTAACGTTGCTATTCAAATATCTCTTAACTATATAGACGCAGGTCTGACGTCTGTTTTAACGTATAGTATGCCACTGTTTTTATCGATTATGGCTCATTTATGGATACCAAGTGAGAAGTTATCAATGAAACAAACATTAGGGATTATGATCGGTATTATCGGATTGTTTATTGCGATGGATGTTCAATCAGGCGGGTCATTTTGGATCATGCTATTAGGTGTTAGTTCAGCAGTTTCCTGGGCAATTGCTAATGTTATTTTTAAATTAAAGTTAAAAACTAGTGACACTGTTCAATTTACGACGTGGCAAATGTCGATTGGAACGATTGGATTATTCATCTATACATACCTGTTTGAAGCAGGTGAATCATCTTGGGGAACGTGGCCTATTATGCTCATCTTATACTCTGGTGTCATAGCTTCAGCTTTAGCCTTCGTCATGTGGAGTTATATACTAAGACATACAGAAGCGAGTAAAGCATCGATTCCTTTATTGTTAGTACCGATTATGGGTGTTGTATGCGGATATGTATTTTTAAATGAAACATTAAATACCGTCACTTTATTCGGTATTGCCTTAGTGTTGTTAGGCATTTGGTTTGTGAATAGTCGTGCGGCTAGAAAAGGTACAACTTCTTAATTTGAAATACTTTTCATTAAGCCATATCAAGTGGTTGTTTCCACATCGGAAATAACCACTGTATCTTTAACGACTGCTTCAACGCAGACAGAAGCTATCAGACAGAAGCTATGTCACCTGAATCACTACTCATCTAAGATTTCTTTCACTCTTCCGACCTCACCACTAGCTAATCGTACTTTAATGCCGTGAGGGTGCGTACTTGAGTTCGTTAAAATCCTTTCAACGATTCCTTCTGTCAGTTGACTTGATCGTTGATGTTCTTTCTTTACGACGTTCACTCGACTACCTACTTTAATATGTTCCCGTTTCGTTCCAGCCATTTAAATCATCCTTTACATTTTTATCAGTAACCATTCTATATTTATAAACGACTCATGACGCAGCATTTAAGAACTATCTAGCACTTCGCTCAATGAATAAACTTATCATTATTTTTGTGCAGATGTTTGCCAAAATGTCTTCGGTGCAGGACATTTAAACGTTTTTAACTCACCTGTTCTCGGATGAATAAACGATAACACATGTGCATGAAGGCCGAGCCTTTTAATCGGATTTGTCTTTGCGCCGTATTTCTTATCACCGACAACTCGGTGACCAAGATCTTGCATATGAACGCGAATTTGGTTTTTTCGCCCCGTTTCTAATTCAGCTTCTACTAAAGAATATTCTTCATTCGCCTGAATGAGTTTATAGTGTGTTTTAGCATATTGTCCATTACCTTTTTTAAAGCTAGAATACATGTGATGAGTTTTCGTCTCATTTAACCAAGACGTGATTGCGCCTGATTGTTTTTCAAACGTTCCTTCTACCAACGCTAAATATCCACGTTTCTTGACGTTTTTAAGCCAGTTGTTTTGCAACTCGTCTTTCGCACGTTCATTTTTAGCAAACACCATCACACCAGACGTGTCCTGGTCTAAACGATGAACAATGAACACTCTATTTTGCCGGTGCTGCTTACGAACGTAAGTCATTAATTGATGATGCGCCGTTCGTCTTCTTTCTGATGCATTAGCAATTGTTAACAAACCCGCTTCTTTATTGACAATAATGAGGTCTGAATCCTCATAAATAATTTCTAAGCCAATAAGGTCACTTTCTCTTTTAGCAGCTTTATTCGTTAAAATTGAAATAATTTGTCCAGGGTGTAAATCCAAGTTATATTTAGTTTCAGTACGATTATCGACAGAAACTTGGCCACGCCTTAATATCGATTTAACTGAATTACGCCCCCTGTTTGACATGACGTCTAATAAAAATGGGAGCAATGTCGTAGCTTCTTTTACTGTATATTGTAACGTCCGATCTGTTTGCCTGCCTCTGTTTTTTGTCATTAAAAAACTCCTTCTTAATTAGGGTACTATTTCTTCGGAAGATTTTATAAATGAAGAAATAATTAATCTTTTCAAATGCTACTCCAATAATTTAAAAATTTTCGCATATGTTGTATGTTAGTCATTTTCTAAAATTTACCTATATCGTTTTTGTCGCCATCCACTTAAGTAAATAATGACACACTACACCATTAAACTAACACATATCCCGCCCTTTTATAGCGATATTTACCAATAACAAATTTATGTTCATGAATTTTTTCAGGCAATTCCCTTGTTATTAAAAAATCCTTTGACACACTAACTATATATTGTTTATTATTCATTTCTACCAGATAAAATCCGATGAGACCAGTACTAAGGTAATCTCCTATCGGTAAAATACCTGACTGTACAAAAAAATCAACAATTGACTCTTTAATAGTAAGTTTCCTTATCCTAATCAATGGTATGATTGCATCTGCATCAGGGTACCTCGCAAGACAAGCAGCATCCCTTTTATCTCGACACTTACCTGTTTTTACGTAATCTTCTAAATTAATCGGTTCCTTTATTTCATTAAAGCTAATTCCATCAGTGTCATCTAAGAGATAATCAACACTTACATCAACTAACTTAGAAATTGCTTTTAAATTATTTATGTCTGGCATTCCTTTGTCTGTCTCCCATTTTGCTACAGCAGATCTGGAAACATTTATTCTTTCCGCTAATTGCTCCTGTGTTAATCCTGCTTCTTTCCTTGCTCGTTTAAATTTTTCACCAAACGTCATTTCAAGTCCTCCTTATCATATATTGTTAACTTTATGAAGTTCCTATATTTACATCTAATCACTAGAACCCCTTATAGAACAATATACCCCCTGTGACAAGGATGTTACTCTCCGTAACATCAGTTCCTATATCAAAAAAATCGTAAAAGCAAGTGTACTTTCTAATTAGAAGTGACAAGCAATTTCAACCAATATACTGTTTTCATCTTAAGATAAAACAAGCTAAAAACGAGATGTTTTAGCTTGTTTTATGATGACCTCTACCTCACATCCCACGTTCTTGTACTCGAATTACGACAATTATTTTATAACTATTTCACATTTAACCTTGCCAAGTCATTACTCTATCTCTACCTGCATTCTTCGCTTGGTAAAGGGCTTTATCAGCATCTGAAACGAGATATTTTGGATCAAGTGTCGTATCAGGGTAGCAAGCAACACCGATAGAAGCGGTTATTTGAATACTTTCTTTCTCACTTATTGGAAAGGAGTATTTTTTAATATTTTCTCTTAACTTTTCAGCAATTTCAATCGCACGATTCACTTCACAGTCTAACAGTAATGCCGTAAATTCCTCGCCACCATTCCGGCTAACGATATCAAACGGTCGCGTGCTATTGCTGAGCAAACTTCCTAATTCTTTTAGAACCTCGTCACCTTGTTCGTGCCCATACGTATCATTTATTTTTTTAAAGAAATCAATGTCAATATATAAGAGAGAAAGCCGTTGATCATTTAACCTCACACTTTTAACTAATTCATTAAACGTATCTTCAAATTTTCTCACATTATTTAAACCTGTTAATTCATCAATGGTAGAATCTTTCTTATATTTATCAAATAGCATTTGACTTCTTCTGATGTAATACAAAATATAAAAGCTAACATATCCAGCAATGAGCGAGGCCGTCCAGTAAACAGCCAACACTTTTATTTCCAACGATGTATCTTCTACAATAAACATAAACACAACAGAAAATAGTAAGTTATTAAATGTAAAAACAAGAAATATTTTTACTTTCTTCGTTAGGTTCAATTTAGAAATGTATAAAGTAAAAATAATAGCCGAAAAAATGATTATATTTGTCAAATATGAAGCCGCTTCAGTAGAAATCAACAGACGTCCGACTGAAATAAATACCATCGATATAAATGCGGGAACTGCCCCACCATAGTAAGCTAGCATAATATAAGGAATATGTCTTAAATCAACAAGTGTTGATTCTACTTGGATGCTAAATTGCATCAATAAGTTGCTTAATATGCCTCCACCAATACCTAGTAATATCTTTTTTCTTAATGAAGATTCTTTTGTTAGTGGAAATTTTTGTGATATTTGTGTATAAAAAAACAAAACAGAAACGAGGATACACAAATTGACAAACAGCTCTTTTATAATCATTTTTCTCACCCACCCAAAACATACCATAATATAGCATAGATTCCCATTTACTTAGGACTCTTTTTCACGCGATTCTTTTGTACGAACTAAAAGGTACACAAATAATCATTAATCATTCGCGTACCAGTCCTTTATTTTCCTAGTTCTGTATCTAGTTTACCTGCTAACAACCATTCATTGATTGCTGAAACATCATATGGCTTATAGAAATAATACCCTTGAATAATTTTACAGCCGAGCATTTCTAATAAATCTAATTGCTTTTTCGTTTCTACTCCTTCTGCGATAACATCTAGTTTCAATGTTTTAGCCATTAACAAAATTGCTTTCACAATCGCCTGCTTACTTTCTCGGTCTAAATTCTTTGTAAACAGTCGGTCGAGCTTTAACGTATCTAAAGGAATACGGTCGAGCAATCCGATCGAAGAATAGCCTACACCAAAGTCATCCATTGAAACGTGTACCCCTAATAATCTAATGTGTTCTAACTGATACGTTACTTCTTCTACATCGTGAAACACCATTGATTCTGTTATTTCAAACTCTAAGTATTGTGGATTTACTTTCGTCTTCTCAAGTATTTGCTTAACGTTCTTTACAAAATCATCTGTTTGAAAAATTCTCGTTGATAAATTAACCGAAATTGGCTTTTTCATCGCCAACTTCTCCCATTTTAAAATTTGTTCGCTTACTTCCTCAATAATTTTGTACGTAATCGGAACAATTGCCCCTGTATCTTCTGCAATAGGAATAAATTCAGCTGGTGAAATTAAACCGAATTGTGGATGCTTCCAGCGCAACAATGCTTCAAATCCATGAATTTCTTGTTTATCAATGTGCCATTTCGGCTGATACATAATAAAAAATTCGTCTTGCTCAATCGCCGTTTGTAAATCTGCTATTAATTGATTTCTCCGTAAAATTTCTCCACCAATATCGTCACTGTATAATACGGGTTGATTGTCTCCGTTCTTTTTTGCATAATGCATCGCCATCGTAGCTTCTTCTAAAAGCTCTAAAGTGTTTTGTTCAGATACTTTCCCGTAACTCATTCCTATATTAATTTTCAACTTATTTTCACTATTTTTAACGACATACGGCTGTTGTAATGCTACTGATAACTGCTCAGCCACCCTATTCAGCTCGCTTACACTCGTATCAGATATAATGAATAAGAACTCATCTCCGCCAATTCTAAATGGCTTGATACGTGTCTCGGCAAACTTTTTTAACCTTTTTGCTACTTGTTGAATAACTAAGTCGCCACTATGGTGACCTAACGTATCATTAATTAACTTAAATTGAACTAAATCAATGAAAAGAACACCGATACTTTCTTTATGTATCATTTGAACAAAAACACGATTCATTTTATGGCGATTCCCCAAATTAGTTAGTGGGTCTTTGAACGCCATTTTCTCTAACGATACTCGGTCATAATAAAGTGCAATCCAAGAAATAATTAACAACAAAACAACACTTAAAATGATGCCATATAACAACATCGTATCTAACGTGTGTGGCTCAATAACAGCTTCACTGTCGATATAAAAAGATGCTGCTGCCATCCCTGTATAGTGCATACCACTAATTGCCCCACCCATAACAATGGCAGAAATAATTTTTAACAATGTTACCGAATGTTTTGCCTGAAAGGAAATAAACAAAAACAGCGCACCGTAACTCGCAATAAATGCAATAAATATTGATAAAATAAATAATTCAACATCATACTCAACTGTTGCGGGCATAATCATCGCTTTCATCCCTAAATAATGCATTGAAACGATTCCACTTGCTAAAAATACACCACCGAGAATAACCATTCTTTTTTTAATATTTGTTGATGATGTAATATAAAAAGCAATAAATGATCCGGCAACACTCGCTAGTAGAGAAATAAGTGTTAACGATAAATCATAACTAACCGGTATATTAATATTAAATGCTATCATACCAATAAAATGAAACGCCCAAACACCTACTCCCATAATCATCGAGCCTAAAGCCAACCAGAAAACTCGTTGCCTTGAAAAAGTATCACCCGTTCGTGAGGCAATATTTAAACTCACATATGAAATAGCTATTGCAATCACTATAGATAAACTAACAATAGAATAGTTGTATGACCCGTCTAAATACATAAATCTTACCCCCTTATACGATTGACTCATTCGCTCAGCTTCGTTCAGATTAATACTTATCTAGCCAATGTTCCTCTTTGATACTGCTGAATTTTCTCAGCCCCCATTTTCTTTTTAGACTCATATAATGCAATATCTGCCCCTTTAATTAAGTCGATTGGTGCGTCTCCTTTATGAGAAACAGTCATACCTATACTGACAGAGATAGGCAACGCTCTTACCCCATCCATTTCGTTAATACGTCTTTCAAATTCATCGATGACACGTTGAGAAATTTCTTTTGCTTCGTCATAATCTGCGTCTTGAAGTAAGATAACAAATTCGTCGCCTCCTATTCTGTAACAATACTGGTCAGGCCGAGCAATCTCTTCAATCAGCTGACCGAATAAGATAATGACTTCATCGCCAACAGCATGTCCTAGTTGGTCATTAATAAGTTTGAAATTATCAATATCTAATAAAATAAGTAATCGTTCACTTTTCTTTTCTTGTAATAACTTTGAAAGGTCATCATCATAAGCACCACGATTTTTCAAACCCGTCAAGCTATCATGAAACGCCATATAAAGAGGCCTTGCCAACCAGCGAGATAATAAACCAGACAAAATAATCGTCGTTAATAAACCAAAAATCAAATGAATAATAAACACATGTTTAATTTGGCTTAATAACTCAGACAGTCTTTCATTCGTATAAGTGATTTCGACGACATTCAAGTTCGTCTTAGCAGAATCATATTCAAAATAAGTAGGAACGTAACGAACGACTAACGGCTTATCCCCTTCTGAGGCTTTTCTTTCAACTAATTGATTAGCATTTTTTGCTTCCTTAAATGCACTCAATTCTTTCCCCGCCAATAATTCCTTTTCTTCACCATAAATAAAGCCACCATAATTAATGATCCGAATATCTTCAATAGGGTCGATTTTTTCAACTAATTCATCAATAAGGGTCAAAAAGTTATACTTTTCAGATGTATGATCGTTCTCTATATTGTATCCAAGCTCGAGAACATACTGTTGATCTGGCGTCACATGATAACTATATTTTGTAATATTACCTGTTTGTTGTCCTATTTCTAGTCCATCGATAAATAGTTCATTCGATTGTCTTCGTTCATCTAAAACGTTGACAAACTCACTGCAACATTCATTAAAATCGAGATGTAAATCCCTTGGAACATTTGCCTGTGTAATCACACTATCGCGATTAATAATATAAATATCCATATTTAATTCTTCAGCCATTGCATCTATTTCCCACGTGTCAACATGAGGATTTTCAGCATATTGTTCTTGTAAAGTCGCCATGTTCGTTTTCATTTCCTCAGCGACTTCATTATTTAACGTATAATAATTTTCATCGAGTGAATTTAATTCATGAAGCACGAGATCTGTTGCTTGTTCAACATAACGCTCATTACTATCAATCGTATATTCACGCATTTTCAAATAATTACTCGTAGCAAAAAAGACAGCAATTACTGCCGTAAAAATTATAAGCGTAAGAAACAATGTTAATTGATAATTTTTTCGCAAAAATAAGTCACCACCAATGTAAAGCACTACTTATAACAATTTTACTATAATTGCTCCTTTAGAACTACTAATATAGTAAGTATAATGGTAAGTATAGGTAATTATAATTATTCAAATGCTTTCGCCGTTAAAGCTAACTCCGTTATAACGATATAATAAACGTACGCACTTCACATGAACTTCGCTGAAAACTCTACTTCATTACAGAAATAAAAATAAGGTTCCCCAGCATGGATATTCTCCAAAATCACTGAAAAACCTTATTTTATCAATAATTCATCTAGCTTAGACAACAAATAATATTTTTTCATCATCGAGAGATGTCATAGGTGACATTTCTACACATACGACTTCTTCAAGCACCTTCATTCATATCCCGTCTACTATACCCTAAAAATCCAATGATGATTAAACCAATACTAATCATAGAGACGGTAAGAAATACTGATGTTTTAAAGTCATCCACCGGCATTTGGGGGATCCAATTTTGGATTGCACTATTTAAAAACCATTCCGGAAGGTCTATAAAGCCCCCAAAGTAATTTAATAAAAAAGAAAAAGTAAGATAAATATAAACGACTTTTCCTAACTTAGGTGCCCAGCCAAGAGCTAATGCTGCTAAACTTATGAAAAACAATACAGAAGGAAATAAATTTAAACCAGCGACAAGAAAATCAACAACACTCATTTCTCCGCTACCATCCATTACGAAGATAGCCATACCTCCAAGACTTCCTGCTGCTAATAAAACACCTACAACTCCTCCTAAAATCGATAACCCTATACACGTCCAATACAATTGACTACGAGTTACTTTCGTTGCAAAAATCTGACTTAAGTGTAATCGATTCTCTTCAGAAAAAAGCTTGTTTACAATCGCTATTGGAAGAATACATACTAAGCCAATCATCACCACCATAATTGTGCCAGTGAATGATTCTTCAATCGAATATCCTGCTTGAGAAAACATTTGTTTCATTATTTCATTACTCTCTAAAAATGTCTGCATATCCCCATAAATAGAGCCATAAGCAGCACCCATAATAACAAATGCAATGAACCAACTAATGATGACACCTTTATTAACTTTAATAAATAACCCTCTTACAGAGAGTAATGATTGTTTAGCATGTTCACGTCCTTCTCTTTGCGGTAAATAGCCTGCTCCCATATCTCGATTTCCTTCAAGTAAAAAAGCTACGAGTACCATAAGTAAACTAAATATTAAAGCAAAAATGATTGGCAGCCAGTTATTTTCTGTAAAAGGAAACGTTAAATATGTCCACCCTAAAGGATTGATCATAGATAAGTTAACATGAGAGACATCTGTTCCAGCACGAATAATGTAAAATAATCCGACAATACCTAGAGTTGAACCAGTTGCAGCAGACGATGAAGGCATAATTTGTGCCATCACTAAGGCAAACCCTGCCCCGATAATCCCAGCGATTCCGACTGAAGCACCGAACAACAGAGAACCGTGAATAGAAATTGTATCAGCACCAAAGCTCATCATCACTACTGAAATAAAAAGTGCTAGTACCGTATTAATAAAAGTTACTTCTATAAATGCTGCTAGTGAATTTGCCTGACGACCAATTTGAAAAGAGCGAACTAATTCAGTTAGGCCAAGGTCTTCTTCTTTTCGCGTATGCCCAATGATATGAAGGACTGAAAGTATCATGGCAAACAAACCACAAAACAACAGCATTTCATGCACGTACATTGCGCCTAATGTATAATCAGCCCCATTTTTAATTGGCGTCGGACCGACCATAGATATCATGGCAGGATTTTGCAAAGTTTCAAACATTCCGACCAAACCTTGTCCTTTTGCTATTTCTTTAAAAGCAGGAACAAATCCAGCCGAAAACATTCCTAGTCCTAATATCCAAATAATTATTTTTTTCCAATCTCGCTTTACATATTGTAAAAACAATATATCCCAACGAGCAAACTTTTCTTTCATTATTTTCAACCTCCTTCCAACGACTTAGTTTTCATAATGACGCATGAATAAATCTTCTAATGTTGGTGGTGCAGACTCAAATGTCGTAACATCTAATTTGCTAGCTTCTAGTAATACTTGATTGAGATGTTGATGATCAACTGAAAACGTCGATTGATCATCCGTTTGAACAAAGTCATGTACACCCTCTAGAGAAGCGATATTAGCTACATCTCCTTGCGTGACTAATGTCACTGTAGAACGAGTTAAATGACGTAATTCATCAAGTGTCCCAGTTTCGACAATTTCACCTTGGCGAATGATAACGACTTTATCTGCTAGCCGTTCTACTTCGCTCAAAATATGAGAAGATAACAAAACTGCTTTCCCAGCTTTCTTTATTTTTTCAACTTCTTCTTGAAATACTTGTTCCATCAATGGATCAAGGCCAGAAGTCGGCTCATCAAAAATATACAAATCAGAATCAACCGCTAAAGCTGCTATTAGACCAACTTTTTGACGATTCCCTTTTGAATATCCTTTCGCTTTTTTCTTAGGATCTAATTCAAAACGTTCGATTAAGTAATCACGCTTTTCTTTACTTCCGCTTCCATGCAATTTAATAAACAGATCGATGATTTCTCCACCAGTTAAATTACCCCAAAGTGCAACATCTCCTGGAACGTAAGAGATGCGCTTATGAATCTCGAGACTGTCTTTCCAAACGTCCTTCCCAAATATTTGTGCAACACCTGCATCACGTTTGATAATGCCTAATAATGCACGAATCGTTGTCGACTTCCCAGCCCCATTAGGACCAATAAAACCAACGACTTCTCCAGATTTAATCGTGAATGTCACGTCACGTAATGCCTCGAATTTACCAAAAGTTTTTCGTAAACCTTGTACTTTAACAATGTCAGTCATCGCATAAACCTCCTGCTCAGTTTTTATAGTCATAAATTTTCAATTAACGAAAATCATTTTCACCTTTATTTATAAAAACTCTGTTTCAATATGTCAGCGTACTTCTTCCACTCTTCAAAGTAATACTCACCAAAATCATCCACATCTTCAAAAGTAACTATTTCTTCTAAACCCTCTTCGCCTAACCCAAACATCGTCCAATTCAAAATCTCTATCGCCTTTTCAATATCAATACCATCTTTAAATTTAGAATAATCGATTGCGTGATATAACTTTTTAAAAGTTTCATCGTAGATAGAATCAATATTTTGCTTAATCACATCTCTCACTTCAACTGATTCTTCTTGTTTAAGTGCAACAAAGAAATCAAAGACGAGCGGATGCCTTTGTTGCACATAAAACTTTTCCATTCCTGCCTTTTCAATTCGTTTAAATAAATCTTTTTCTGTTAAATCAATTTGATCATTTAAATCTCTAAGAATCTTATGACTATATTCAATCAAGTACAAATACAGATCTTTTTTGCTATTAAAATAGTTAAATAATGATCCTTTTGAAATATGAGCTCTTTTTACAATGTCATTTGTAGAAGCTTTCTCAAAGCCGTTTTGTACAAACTCCTTGATAGCTGCATTAATAATTTGTTCTTGTTTTTCTTGGTTTAAGTTGTTAAATGTCGAATAAATCGTTATCACCTACTACCTTTTTTCATTGACCATACTGGTCATTTTCACTTTATCATTAATGACCGATGTGGTCAATAACGTTTTTTTCCTTATTAGCCTTTATTAACATATTTCTATGAAATGTTATGACAATAAATTTACGATACGTATAAGATCTATTTTCTCCAATAAAAATAAGGTTTCCCAGCATGGATATTCTCCAAAATCACTGAAAAACCTTATTTTATCAATAATTTTTATTTATCTTTTCGCAGTAGCAATGCTACGCACTCAACATGTATTGAACATTTTTACGACATACTATCATTTACGCAATTCTATGTTAGCAATACACTCCACATGTATTGATTGTTTTAACAAAACATAATTATTGACAGCTTTCTATGTTACAAACAACTTCCGCATGTATAGAGTTGGTTCAATAATATAGAATATACACTTTAATTTGGATTA